>Ga0123342_1003250_pt1 | contig 26303 bp, 11 predicted proteins | sample Turbeawhitnodule_FD_89960 | JGI IMG/M metagenome (GOLD analysis project Ga0123342, IMG submission 89960) | Root nodule microbial communities of legume samples collected from Mexico - Turtle bean Mexico white nodule | ecosystem: Host-associated > Plants > Roots > Nodule | place: Mexico: Nepantla...
ATAAAAATATATATATATATATATATATATATATATATATATATATATATATATATATATATATATATATATATATATATATATATATATATAAACTAATAGATGGTGATTTGGAAATGGAAGTTTGGTTATAAAAATGAAGAAAATGATGAAAGTGTGTTAATATGGCAATTAAAAATGCATGGAAAATGGTTATGATTACTGTGCTTATGATGCAGACCAATCATACCATAAGATACACCACTGTGCTCCTCCATGTTTTGCTGTATGAATGAGTTTCAAAGAAAGAATAAAATAAAGTTAAAAAAAAAAGTTATGAAAGAAGAAAATTATTATTCCATTTTACTCCGACACAGTTTGCTGGCTAGGCCACTCATCTGGTGGTTACCCTTCATCCGACAGAGAAGCCTTCTTAGTTTTTTCAATATAAAAACTCACCACAAGACATCAATTTCTGAGTTCATAGCATAATTATTCAAATTTATTTTTTTTAGTTTGGTTCTTGTTAATTAAATTAGTACACCTTTCAATCTTCTTTGTGTTCTTTCTTCATCTTTCTATTTCTCAAAAGTGAAATGTAATGATGTAAAGAAATGGGATGTGTTAGATTTTAAAGAAATGGGAAATAGTATTTCACTTTTAAATTCAAACTATTTGTATTGCTTAAAATTTGATCAAAAGACTTTAAACATATATTAAGAAAATGTTAACAAAAAAAACAGAAAGCAAGAGAAGGTATAGAAAAAAAGTTCATCAAATCGTCTATAGAAGAAGAAATTCATTAAACATCTAATGAGTCATGCTTCTGAGACAGTTAATGATGTCTGGAGTGTAATTTGGGTTGGTATAGTGAACGAAATCTGGAAACATAAGAACTCGATCATCTTCAATAGAGGTGTGGAAGATGTGTTTGAAGTATTTGCTTCGATGCAAGTAAAGGTGTGGTTTTGGATTGTTGCAAAGTCTAATTCTGATTATTTCCCTTATTTAGTTGGGTTCTAAATCATTTGGCTTGTATGAGGCTGTTTCATTGATTTTGGTTAGAGTTGGTCTAGGTGCCGGTGTGTTGGGTTGGTAGACGCGTTTTTAGGTGTTTGATGTCTTATTTTTCTGTATAAGGGTTGGACCACCCCTGAAGTGGTCCCTATTTATTTATTTTTTATTGCTGATAAAAAAAAATAATACATACCATAACATCGTCTAATCATCATTTAAACACATGAACCGTCTATATATAAAACAAATAAGACCATCCAAATAAAACAGCAACAAAGAAATAATTCTTAGAATACCAAAAATAATTCACACTTTAATAAAAAAAATTATTTAAATCTAAACACGTATTTTAATCACATTCAGTCATAATTGTTTCCATTTATACTAAATGGTAAAAAAAAATGTATAGTCCATATATAACATTACTCAATCATATTACCTTTAATAAAATATGACTACTAAAAAAGTATCACATGCATTTGAAATCAATTTTACTATATTATGAGCACTATGTTCATTTCTAAACTAGAAATCCAAAGCTAATCACATGCTAAAGTTTTCTCAAAACTCAAAATTGTTGAAAGAATCAAAATTCTTTAGAAACCTATGAGAGTAGGGAACAATTTTAGCCAACGTCTTCGTAAGATTGTACACCACAAGGGTAAATAATACAAAAATATAAAGGCTATATAATGATTAAATCTTTTGAAGGTATATTAATATAGAACTATTAAATTAAAGTAATAGAAGGAATTGCAATTGTAATTTATATAAAACGCCAATTGAAACATCACTTTCACATGGCAGTCATTTTCTACTTTTTTTGCACCATCCAAACACAAACCCGAGAGATCCGCTTAAATTTTTGGTTTGAAAAGTAGAGAAATAAAGAGTGTTGTACCCACAAAGCTCTTTTAAGATTTTCAAAATCTCAATTTAGAAGGGCACATACTTAGGAGTGTGATTATTAGTTATGATTAGTCCAAATTCTTAGGGCACCCTTTTCAAATGATCCTTATTACTTAGACATGTGACACATTGGATGAGTTTTTTTTTATTGGTAATAAAAAATAAATAAATATGAATCACTTTAAGGATGGTCCAATATTTATACATAATAAAATATTTAAGACACTTCATTCTAAAACTCGTACCACCGAACGTCTATGATTACAAAACATCTCTGATTTAACTTAAAATTAAAATTCTAAAAATAAACACCTGAACTCAAAAATATATCAAGAAACCATTATCATACAGATCAAAGTTCGAGACACCAATCGAAAAAGAAAAAAAAAATGAGAGACTTGGACGTAATCCAAGATCAAACCTTCACTTGAACCAAGACAACCACTTTTAAACCATCGATATTAGAAGAGTAATTCCATTATTGGTTTGTTGATTAAATTGATTAATTAACTTGTTAATTAAATTATAATTAGCATAATGGGGTAGTAGTTTATATATCCACCGACACAGATTCAGCAAGTGAAAGTTTTTGAGAATAACGAGGGGATCAAGTCAACCTTGAGCCTGTGAATTTGCACTCATTCAAACACAGACTCCTAGGGTTTTGATTTGTGACAATCATTTATGGGGGCATATTATATATAAAACTTTCTCATAATCAGTCACTTCAGCCAATAAATTTTCTTGTTTATGAAGCATGTGATTAGGTAGGTTAGGAAGTATCACACACATGCTACCAATCTCAGAGGAATTAATAAAACAAAACACTAAATCTTATTATCCCAACTTTTCATTATGTGTTATGTGTGGGATACAAGGCTTCATCAATAACATAATATATCCTTCCTCTTTCAAGATGATTTGGTTGCTTTCTTCACCAATAGTGGGGTTCATGTTCTCAATTATGCCTTTTAAACTATGATTAATTAGTTTATTACATTCAAGCCAAACTTTTCTTGTCCATTCAAAAGCACTACATTGATTAGTAGAGTTGTTTAACTTAGCTAGTTTAAACACTTTATATATGAGTACCCTATTGCATGTAAATTTATTATCACATGATTGAATGTGAAGTTCTTAAGATATATATCCTCTACTTTTATATTAGTATTTTTCTCCTAGTTAATAAATAAGATGACTATAGTACATTATAAATTGGTTCACTCAAGAAAACTCATTGAAGCTACCTCCCACTAGATAAATCTTAATAGAAAACTCATTCACCATACTTTTTTTTTACAGATAACATGTATGTTTTATTTAAATATATATAATCTTAGTTTAATTGAGTAGGATTACTATGAACAAAAAATATTCCTCAATATTCAAGCTAAAAAAAATCATGATTAAACTAGAGCAACTAGAATAAATGTTTGATAGTAAACTAACTTCATTTATGTCAAAAAGAATTTATTTTTGTATCTTCTAAATTAGTATATATTGCATGAAATCATATGGGTAACTTTTTTATTGATTCTTTAATAAAATAAACAAAAAGGGCCATCATAAAATTGAAAATAAATAGTTTAAGCATGTTTATAGGTCTTTTTAATTAGTGTGAAATTATTTCATCTTAGTAAAATACCACGAATCTAAATTTTGAATAAGTAGTTATGTTAAATATTTAAAGGGAATTTTTTTTTTTTTAAATAGTAGTCCTACTTTAGTTAATAAGAGTATTTTAGTTGAAGACTAAGTGTGTTAGATGTACCAATAACTCCCTTTTGTCCAAAACTGTTCGTAGCATAAATCATTTGTCTTTTAATTTAATTAACATTCAACCAATAGTAATTGAACTATGTTTTTGTACTGTGTTATGAAATCCGTTTTTGTAATGTATATATAGTGTAGCATTGTTGATTATGTTATGATATAGAAAGCTATATGTAGCAACTATTAGAGTATGATGTGTCCCTATTCATATGTAGACTTCATCAAATTTGTAACATCACATTTTTAGTGTGTGGGGATCTAAATCCACTACAATCACTCTAACAATTGCCAAAGTCTAAAACTCTCATAACTACTCAATTCATGGAACACTAGTAATCACAAAGTTCTCATATTCTTATGCAAATATAACATATATGTGTTTTGCTGCAAACTAAGATGGATTAAGATTAATTAAGATGGGTGGGTTGTATATATATTTTTTTTAAAGAAAATGATTTGTTATCCAAAGGAATATAAGGATGACAAATTATCTGGGTTAGTACTAGGTGGTTCTTTTGAATTTTTGGTGTAGGACAGATATGGTGGTGGTCCTTATATTGGCATTATCATTTCTTTTCTTTTCTTTTTATATAAGGGTTAGAACATTTCTGAAATGTTTTATTATATTTAATTGATTTTTCGCTGAGTTTATGGTTTTTTATGAAATCGTGGATATCTTTATGCATTGGTAAAATCAGTTTTTTTTGGTGAAAGGTATAAATTTAGGACCATATAACAATCATTACGAAAATGAATGGTTGTGGAGGAGTTTTATATTTTTTTTTTTTTTTATATATGGATTGAAATATCTCTACTATTATCAATGTATTGATTATTTGTGTTGATAGAAAAATGAAAATTGAAGTACATGATGATCTTTGATCTACTAAAGAAAAGCAAGAATGTGGATAGATGGAGATGTCAAACTCAAGGTTTAATCTCAAAATGATAAGATTGAAAGGAGGGGATAAGTGTGTGTGCTTTTGAGAGGGGGTGTACCAATTGGGGTCAGAATTCCTTAGTGAGTAGTACTTTTCAAGGGTTTTGTTTTGGTAGGAAGGATGATTATGATATTCCCACACGAGGGGGGGTAACATGCAAAATTGCAATGGGACACCATTTTTTTGCCCTTGTTGTTTATGGCACTAAGGGCAGTTAGTTCCCATTAGGCAACCCCACAAGGCTTTGAGCTTCATCCTCAATGTGGCCAAGCAATCACCCAATCACATGGCTTTTGGTACTCCTTTGTAACATAAGGTTACCCAATGTGGCTTCAAAGAAAGGGTGACGTATAGGATTGTGACATGGAAAATGTCCCCATACATACAAGATCATCATTCATTGCTTCTAAAATACACATATTATTAGAAGCTTTAATTGGATTTTCTTTTATTAAGTTCTATCATTCTACAATTTTTGTTCTATATGTTAAATATTATTATATAACTTAACGTGTTATGTTGACATCTCAAACAATAACGATCAATATTCTATATATAGAGAATTATGAGTATGGTTCTTCAAGTTTCAAATGGATTAATTAGTATGTCACATTAGTCCTTCCATAAATTAGGATTTGTGAACATTAATAACATATTTGGAGATTGAACAATTAATTGCCACGTTTATAAGATTAATCACACACTTGAAACTTAAAAAGTAAATTGTAAATCTATGGTGTTTTAAAGATGATACTATCATCACATAATTGAAATATGAAAGACTAAAGTTACTTGTGATAATTAAAATTGGTAAATTATAATTAACCCCAAAATGTTTTATTGAAATATGCTTTTCTAAGATATTTCAGAGTGAGTCTCAATTTGTAATTATTTTTTAAGTTTATAGAAGATAAAAATGATTACTCATTATTTTGATTAAATTATATACTATTTTAAAGATTAAAAAATTATTGGTATTTAAAGTAGTTTTTATTATTAATATAATTTTTAAATTAGTTTTTGCTATCTAATTAGCTACTAAGGTTTAGCTATTACTTACTTTATTTTCCAAAGTTGGTAACTAAACCTTGATAGTTAATTAGATACTAATTTAAAAACTAGTTTATAAGTTTTATTAATAGTAAAAACTATTTTAAATATCAATAATTTATTTAATCTTTAAAATAGTATCTAATTTAATTATTATAATAACTAATTATTTTTAGTATTTAAAATTGATTTTTATTTAGTGATTTTCTTATAGCAATTTAAAAATGAACACTACAAGAAAATCATTAAATAGAAACAAATCTTAGAGACAAAAAATAATTAGTTGTTATAGAGACTAAATTAGAGACCATTTTAGAAACTAAAAAAATTATTGGTTTCTAAATTAGTTTTTATTATTGATAAATAGTTTCTAATTAGCTTACCAAGGTTTTTGCTACCAAATTTAGAATCTAAATAATTGGTAGTTAAAACCTTGGTAGCTAATTAGATACCAATTAGTTTCTATTATTGATAAATAGTTCCTATTATAGATAAATAGTTTCTAATTACCTTACCAAGGTTTTTCTACCAAATTTAGAATCTAAATAATTGGTAGTTAAAATCTTGGTAGCTAATTAGATACCAAATTAGGAACTATTTATCAATAATAGAAACTAATTTAGAAACCAATAATTTTTTTAGTTTCTAAAATGATTTCTAATTTAGTCATTATAAGAACTAATTATTTTTTGTCTCTAAAATTGATTTCTATTTAATGATTTTCTTGTACCGGAAAAAGATATACTTTAATTTGTACTTATATACATAAAAAAAAAGTGAAAACATTTAAAAAAAAAAAAGTGTTTAAATTTTGTATAAAAAGTAAAAAATTTCATGAGTGGGAATGAAGGATATAAAAGCAAAGACAAAAGCAGTCCCAATTATAAAACAAACCCAAATGGGGACCTTCTACACATGGGTGGGATGCTTCATCTTGTGCTGTGGAGCCACACTCCATAAAGCTAAGAATCTTTTTGCAAAAACATGGATCTGAGGAAGGAGAAAGCCCTACATACAAATATGTTCACATCACACCAAAAACTACAACATTTTTCACTCTTCCTTATCATAACTAATCAACTCAATTCACTATTTCAATGCATCTTCTACAATCCAACAACACACAATCTCTTCACTTCATGGAACAAAACAAAACCTAATCATAAAAATAAAAAATAAAAAATTATCTTTTGGTATAACTTGGGGTATAATGCTTAAACAAAATCTTAAACATTTCATAGCTAACTCTTCATTATTTGTGGGGTTTGGTTATTTGGGTTGATTGGTAGTTGAGGTGCTACATGTTTATGCACCTTATTTTGAGTGAAGTGTTTTGTTTTATTGGAGGATTGCATTTGCAGTTGTAGTGGACCCAAAGTACAGCTAAAATGTTTATGTAATTTTCTTTTTCTTAAAAACAAAATACTTTTTCTAATTGATCACAAGATTAGACAATACACAATTCAATATTTAAACAACTCAATTATCTATCAACTATATAAGTTAAACCTTATTGCTAATTATTACTCATTTGAATGTACATATATAACATTTGTTTCATATTATACTTTTTATACGTTATTTGAAAATAATATATTCCTCATTATTACAAAGTGAACTTTAAGCCTAACTCGCATCCACTTATATACAATGAATTATCTTTATCTCTAGACCCAACAAACACTCGTTAGGATATACTCTAAATGGTTTTGATGCCATATTAAAAATTGGACTTTAAGTCAAACTCAATCCCATAAAATCGATTCATGGAGTGAGGTTTACACCCACTTATATACAATAGATTGTCTTCATCTCTATCTCCAACATGATTAATTACAAGAATATAAATTAATAATTTTAATCGTGTTTTTTTATTGATATGATATTTTGTTCTAATACTTTTAATGTTTTCACTTTGATTTGTTTTTTCCTTAAAAGTTAGTTAATATAATTTTTTATCAAATGAATGATAACGATTTTATTGTACTACATGTAATATAAAAGATCAATTTAAAAAAAATATAATTATTTTAATTAGAAGATATTATTATCTTAAGTGATGATGAATAGATTATTAGAGTGTGTTGAAAAGTTATGAAAAGATAAAATGTTGCATCACACGTGCAAATACTTCCAAAAGCAACATATGGCTGATATACATTCATGCATCACTTTGGAGGAAGATTTCCTCTGCCCATTTTGTTAGTTTTTGAATAAAAACCTTTAATTATTTTATTTTAATTGGGTCTTCATGAAATGGTTGAAATGAAATAGTAAATTTATGTTAGATGCATAACTCCAATGAATATGGTGATGATATATGGACCAGCACACGTGAAATCCCTCACCCCACTCTGTCACAGTATTCCCCTCACAACTCCTATAAAACTTACAATTCCTTAATGTCATGTCCATGTCACACACAAACAACAACAAATATCATAACAAACACAACTCACTTGTGTGGAATAACCAATCACCTCAACAATTCAAATAAACCTTTCGATTCTAAACTCTAAATCCTAAACCCTAAACTCATGGATTGAACGTTAAATAAACCTCTCAATTCTAAACTCTAAATCTTAAACCCTAAACTTATGGATTAGACAGATATTTTCAGTAAAACAATTAGTTTTGATCTCTTCCACTAAATCTATTTTTTAAAATTAAAAATTAAAATTTTTATTCTGTTATTTGAAAAATATAAATATAGAATAATAATGTCATTTAAATCATTAACATTTAAAAATTAAGTTTTCATTAAATAATTTAACAAGTAAAGGTAATCATCATTTTAATTTATCCAATTAAATATATTAATTGATTAATTAAAAACTTAAAAAAAATATTTATATAATTAAAAAGAGATGAAATGGGTCAAAATTTTCAACCTATTTTACCAAGTGAATAAGACTAAAAGAGGTGGGATGGTGTGTTTTGTCAACCCTATACTTCATTTATCTTAGAAAATTACAAAATAAATACATATTCACTCTATGCAGTTTGAATACAAAACATACCACTACTAAAATAAAATCTCATGAAATAAAATGAAATAAAAATCAATTTAAGAGACAAAAAATAATTAGTTGTTATAGTGACTAAATTAGAGACTATTTTAAAAATTAAAAAAAAGATTAGTTTTTAAATTAGTTTCTATTATTATTGTTGAATAATTTCGTAACTAATTAGCTACCCATGTTTGAACTATCAATTATTTAGATTTTAAATTTGATAGAAAAACCTTATAACTAATTAGATACCAATTTAGAAACCATTTAATAATAATAAAAACTAATTTAATTTTTTTTTAATTTATAAAATATTCTTTAATTTAATCGAACAATTAATTATTTTTTATTTTTAAAATTAGTTTCGTTATTTTATTGTAGTTTAAATATACAATTTCTTGTTAAAATACACTACTGTAAACAAAATATTTTTTTAATTTTGATTGTAAAAATGGATTAGTAGTCTAATTAATGAAAAATAGTGTGTGATATTAATTATCAAATCAAAATTTAAAAATAGTTAAAAGAAGTTTTGACATATAAGTATAACTTTATTCTGTCTTATCAATCAACTCACTAAAGCTTAATATAAAAAAAAGAAAAAAAAAACTCTCGTTTAGATGTGACAAAAAAAAATAGGACAGCATTGAAATGAGACACATTACTATTCCAATCTATATTTAAGCACGGTCTTGTTACATAGATATTTTTGGATTGGGATGAGATGTGTCAAAATTTGATAGGGTAGATGTATGAGTATTTGAGAGAAAAATATAGAAAAAAAAAGAGTAAGTATTTGAATTGTAATATCTTAGAGTGAATGAGTAAAGAAAATTTATTAGTGTTTGTGAGTGAGTGATGAGAAGGTTGGGAGGAGATTTTGATTTTTTTTAAATATGTAAAATATAAGATTACAAATTTACTCTTATCTTAAAAAATAATTGAATAATGAAATATGAAGTATGAAATATGTGTAGATTTGTGTTAGTTAAATTTATGTAATAATTAATATTTGTATTTAGATAAATTTAATATTACTTAATATTAGGATGGAGATGTGTGGGGATTTGAAAAAGTGGTGTATGAGTATTTGAGAGTAAAGTGTAAAGAAAGTGAGTATTTAGATTGTGGGTATGTTAGAGTGGATGAACGAAAAAAGTTTATTGGAGTTTAAGAGGGATAAAATGGTTGTGAGAATTTTGAAATAACTTTAAAGGTGTAAAATATACATTACAAGAAAAAGTTGTATTTCTCATGGATAATTACCATGGAACTTTTTTGGTATGTAAATGGGTTTTTACCTACAAAAGATTCCATAGGTAATGTTATTAAACATAAAAAAAAATGAGAAAGCTAAAATGGGACACTTTACGTACGAAAGTTAGGTGATAGGAAAGTTTTTAATATATTTTAAAGTATTTTAAAAAAATAAATAAAAAAAGAGTAAAATTATGTTGGTTTCCTCGACCAGAACATTAGTTTCCTCCACCTCACCTCTGAAACACTCTCACTGTAACACTCTTGCTTCCTAGACCTAGACTGAAACACTCTTGCTTTCCTAAACTGAAACACTCATAGGTTTTCTTAGAAAATGTCAATGGAAGTTCTCAAATCCAAATTCAAACCGTGTGAATGTGAGAAATCGAAATTGTAACACCTTCAAAGCTCTGAAACGCCCAAACAATGAAACTTTGAAGTTCCCGTTTTTTCTCTATGTTCCCAATCTTTGTTTCGTTCCAAAATTTCAACCCAAATTCGTGTCTCCCCAAATCTACACTGAAATCCCCAAATATATTTTTTCAATTTGTGAAACCAAAAGCCCTAATCTGGTGTTCGTGATTGTAAACCTAAATCTTGAATGGTGACTTTGAAAATGTAGTGAAAACTCAAAGGAAAGTGTCGTCGTGGTGGCCTAAAACATGGGCGATTCAAAGGAGATTTACGGAGGCTTCATTCATCCAGTACTGAGAAAGGTATTGAATTTTTTTTCTTTCATTTATTGTACAATAATGTTATGTAGGTTTAGGGTTTTTTACAATATACTTTAAATGTATTGATATTGATAACCTATTGTGATCTCATAATGTTTGTTTCATATAGGACCTTGAAGTGGAGAAGCTAGTGTTTTGTTTTGTATCGTGCAGGATCAAAATTTGGATGTAAGTCTTCTTTTCCAAGAGCTTAAATTTGGTGGACAACATTCGTACTGGCTCCTTCATATTTAGTTATTCAGCTACACTAGTTTACGGTAAGGAAGAGTATGACATGATGAACAAGGGCAATGTATGGGCATGAAATTTTGTAGCAATATATTTCTTAATATATTACATATTATTTTAGGTCTTTATATATTTCTTCCTTTTTGTCAGATGTTAGTATGTTACAATGTTTAGACTATAGACTAGTGTGTTCATATGCAAAGTTGCTCTAACAAATGGAAGCAACTAGCCTTTTATACTTTTAAGACTAAACATTTATCTTAAAACTAGGTGTTATAAAATGATTTGGATTGGAAGTGACATTAGTAAGAATACTATCTTCTAGATAATAGTCCTTTCTTATTGTCAATGATAAAGTGTTTTAGATATTGGGGTTAAATATTTTATGTTGACATAGATCTCTGAGATAAAGATAGTTGAAGTTCCTGATGTTGACTTATCGAAAGTTGGGGTTACAAAGTTTGGAAGCTTCAGTGTGGAAGTAATAAACCAGCATTTGACTATCTGGAGTTATTGAAGGTGAAAATAATTGCTTGCATCATTGTAATCTTTTAGTTACATACCACTATAATGTAATATAATATTTCACTTGAACTAGATCTCATTCTTGTGATTTTTACTTAAATTTATTTATTGGTTTGTTATATTCCCTGCAGACAGTATTTGATTTTTAGCTAATCTAGGGTCTTCTTTCTTGTCCAGATTTTAGGTAGTCATCTTGTTCCCTAAATATTGCAAATATAGAGTTATGTGGGGTTAGATGTTGCTTTGGATTTTATTCCTTTTAGGGTACTTGTTTATTTTGGTCTTAGAGGTCAAAGTCACTCTACAAATAATGGCTTTTGTACATAGTTTGCTTTGTCTCACAACCCCACTCTGGTACTATATAGTCTATTCACATTGACATGAACCAAAACGGTTTTTCTCTTTAACATCCTGTTGTCTGCACAATTATAATTTGAGACCCTCTGTTTGACAAGATATTTAACTTTCTGTGCTGCACAAAGGTATTGGGAAACCAAGAACGGTTATTTATACCTCACAAACTTACAAGTCTATAAATATAATAATCAAGGAGTACTTCTGACATACTCAATACTTAATATTCACTTACTATTTTAATATCATTATACTCTTACTGACTTGAGCGTCGAATCATCTTTTATAGGTAGACTCTCATTCAACATTTTGGTGATAAAGCTCGACATGTAAATTAAAACACGACAATGCTACAAAGATTGGTTGGTCTTCACCAACTTTGATTCAACACCTTATAAGGCCCAACGCCAAATCCGATAAAGCAGTTTTGAATTTTAAAGATTCATTATTGCTTTTTTCCACATGTAACATTTTCTTTTAACTACCGCTCCCCACTTCTTCATCATTAACCTCCACGTATTCTCTAACTCCTCATTTTTAACGTTCTTGAGAGAAATTTTTTTTGAAGAATAAAAAGAAGGCCAAAGAAAGAGAAGCATATTTCTTTCTCTTAGTAGGAATGTTTTCTTTCAAACGCAAAAAATCTTCTGTAAATGCTCAACCAATACTTAGAGAGGGACAAAAACTCAAGCCATGATGAAGATTAACACCTTCCATGTCTCAAAGTTTCACCACCCCATTCGTGTTGCCACCCACCATAACTAACTCGTCCGTAGGAAGCGCCACCGCGTTCATGTAACCATCGTGTCCGAAGGTTGCTAAAAACGCTTCAACAATGTGTCGTTGTCACCAGTCTTGGAGATGACATAATCATTGGAGAGCGTGACAAAGAAGACATGATAGGTGTGCCCGAAAAAACGATGTGTGTTGAGGCCGTTGGCCATGAAGAGGGAAGGGGGATAAAAATAATGCGTTCTACTTTTGGTGTTTTTTTTGCTACTTTTTGGGATTTATTGTTGTTTCTCTCTCCCTCTCTCTTTAAGCACGTCACAATCACAAGACTCTTGCTCTTGATTTAAGGGTTTTTTTTATTATTTATTAGTTATTACGGTAAAAGTCTCTCTTTTGCCATATGACCCTCAAACATTATTTCATAATTCAGATTTATGGAGTATTTGCTCTGTCTCTGTCTCTGTGTAAATGTATATAATTTTGATAACTTAAAATAGAGAATTAGACAAGATTAGTCACGCTAAATTGAAAATTTTCTTGAAACTCTATTTTGTCATGTTATGACCTATTTGTTTTTGTCATTTACAATAAAAAAATTACTATTTTTCATTATAAGATTGTGAAACAATTAGATTTATATGTATCATATTAACATTATACATATAAATGACACTGTATTCTTACTTCCCAGTATATATAAAACAACTCCTCATAATTAGTTTTATTGTTATTTTCATAATATTTATCTTTAAGCATCTCCAGCAAAAATATCTTACATGAGTGTTTGATACCAATTTTTACGCTTATCGGTACATGTGGTTCATCACACTATTTTATGAATCATATTCTATTTTTGTCTAATAAAATAAGCTTACACTTTTTTTTTTATATTTTTTCAATTATTTAAATTTTACTTACAAACGCGTGCTTTTATTTCAAAGGATTACTCTTCCCCTTAGAGTTCCTTTTCTTAAACATGTATCTCTTTTATATTTGGTTTCTCAACACAAAAACTTTTTTTTTTTTCAAATGGTATAACTTTATTTGATACTTTTAAAAAAAATATGTTCCAAAATTGAAGAAGTCGTATTTATCATATATAAAAAAATTACTCTGAAATCAAACTAGTCGTATTTGACACATAATTTTAATTTTTATATTAAACCAAAAATTATAACTAAAATTGTGTTTCACACATATAAGTTATTCAATTCTAAACTAAATTTACTTTTTCTCCATTTAAAAAAAACCCCAAAAACTTCCTTAAAAAGTCGTGCTCTGTTCTACACATCCATCTTACTATATTTGTTGGTTTAATAGGAGTGTGGTATGTTTTGTTTTTCAAGCAAAGAAAGCAAGAATATTGATGTTTTATAAAAAGTTAAAATAGGTTATTATAAAGTAGACTTTAAACTTAATTCAATTTCATAAAATCGACTTATGAAATTGAGATTTACACCTATTTATATACAAGATTATGAAATTGAGATTTACACCTATTTATATAGAATGAAATACTTTAATCTTTAATCGATGTAGGATGAGATATCCAAAATAGTAGTTAAATTGACGAGAGTGTGAAGAAGAGAGTTACTAGAGTGGAAAGTGTAAAATTTGGGTGTTTGGTCGATAGTGGTTAGCCTCGGTCTGAGAGAAAGGACAGTGAGGCAGAGAAAGAGTAATGTTGTGTGGTTGGGGCTGGGGTTTACGATGCAGAGTGGGGTCCATGGAGCATTGGGAGTGTGAAGGTGTGTGTGTGTGCACGCATGGTGCGTAACTGATTAATTAACACTGTCACAGCAGAAGAAGAAGATGGTGGTACCGCAGTAGCAGTAAATGCCACACGCATGCACGCCTTCTCATGGGAATGGGAATAAAAACCTCGGTGACGTTATCGTTGCTAAGCAAATGCAATGCATGCACACACTCTCACTCACCCCTCACAACACAACAAATCCATCACTTCGCTCAATACAAACACCTGCACGTGGACATCACCTACCACACGTGTACTCAATCATCACTCATAACCTAAACATATAATTCCACACTTTTTTCCATTATCTAATTTAATATTTTTTTATTACTAATGGAAATAATTTAAACAATGACATTTTTTAAACGAGACTGATACAATGTTAACTAATCTTCATAATTAATAACGATTGAACCTGTTCTTATATTTCGAGACAGAAAAAAGGTTTGCATGATTAACTGTTACCGATATATTCATCAAAAGTTGTTCCGAGAATATTAGTGTTGGGTTATGAAGAATCCGATCTATATGAATAGTTTGAAAAAAGTGATTTGGATTAATTAGTATTAATTACACAGTAAAAAAAAATCATAACGATAAATATAAGATTAAGATTAAATAGTAAAAAGAGAATTATAACGGTAAATACAGAGTTAAAATTGCTTTCATATATGCTAGATAAAACCTCACAAATAAACGAATCATAAATTAGGTTAAGAGCACACTATTAACTACCTTGAATGTTCTGGGTTTAAATACTCAAATTTATACTAATAATGCATTAATATAAAAAAAATTTAATATTATGAGTATTGTTTACGTACTTTTTTAATTACAATAGAAATTTATTTCGGTATTCTAATTGATAAGATACTTTATTCATGTAAATGTGTATTATAAAAACTCTAATCTTTGATTTAAGAATATCTTATAATGTTATTATTGGAGTTTTTAAATATGTTTGAGGTATAACCAAATTATTGTATATTAACTAAACTTTATCTTGTAATTGGTTTTATAGGACTGAATTGAATTTAAAATACATTTTTTTTAAATTATATTAAATAATGAGTTTTGTTAGACTATTATATTATTTACGGTTAGATTTCTTATTAATATTTAGTTCGTATTTTAGATGATTAATTTTTAATGTGTAATAATGTGTTGAAGATTTTAGATAAGTTAACGATAAAATCAAATTATAATGAATGTAAATTTGATTTTACTAATCATTAATGTTAAGTTAAATTAAATTAATTTTTAAAAAAAATACATCTAATATAACTATATATTTATAATACTTTTTCATTCCTTGACCAATTTCAGCATTTATTAACATTTTCTTTAATTATAAAGCCAAAAGGTTATCTAATAGAAATATAATGCAAATAATCTTTCTGGGGTGATGAAAGGTAAGAGTAGTGAAAATAAAAGAAAATGAGAACTTTAAATATTTTATAGTAAGAGATAAATTAGTGAAAATTGGTAATTGTAATTGATTTGAAATAATAAAAAAAGTAATAATTTGATTATTTATTCGATTACCATATGTTCTTGTTTAAAACATTAGTTATGGTTAAACATTACAATTTTTGGATTTTGCACTTCTCAATGAATCTTTCATAAATGTGAGTATTGTTGGAGATGAATGAAGATGACGAAATTGAGTTGACTGTGAAAGCTTGTGAGTATTAAATAGTGAGACTCAGAGAAAAATCAATCGCGCATGAATGACTTGAATCATGCATCAAAGTCAAGGTTACATACAAGTTTGTCAGAAATACCCTTTTATATTGTTGTCAAATTTCCATGTTTCACTTTTCATAATATAACATTAAAAATAATTTGGCACATTCAAAATAATCAATGGTAATAATGTAAAAAGTTCTTAATCAAAAGTACTTAAATTTATGAAAAACTCAAAAACTTAATCAAAATTAAAAAAAAATTAAAATAATCTACTCTCTTCCATTCTCTTCTATACAGACTATGAAGCTCATATACTCCTTTTAAATGGCGTGTCAGTGTATCGGACACCGATATATGACACTTGTAGGACATGTATTTGTGAAGTGTCCAATTCAAAAAGTATTTGTTAGATTTATGACAATTTTAGGATAATTCTAACACAATTTTAAAAAAGAAAAATACATTAATTTTCTCAAAATTCAAAATTTATTATTATGATTACAAAAATAAGAAACAAATTCTTGTGAACCAGTCATGAAAAATATCTTTCTGCTCCAAAAAATAATCTGAAACATATTGTGCACATAAATCTTTATTATCAATTTATATAATTTATAATTATATAATATATAGATTCGTGTTATCGTGTCCTACATTTTAAAGATTTTACGTATCTCTATATTTGCGTCCGTGTTGTATCAGTGTCTATGTTAATGTCTGTCATCCATAGATAGTAAATGACAAGCAAATCAAATGACATGATAAAGAAAAGTATTTTTTTTAAGGTATAAGTTCTATAAAAAATAAAATAAGTTTAAATTAAGTTAGGAAATATTTTTTATAAATGAATTTGTTGATAAATGAGTTTTAGTTTATAAATAATTACTTTTTTCATTATAGAAGTAGTTTTGGAAAAGTTGTGAAAAGTCAAAGTGAAGGTGAAAACGTGAGTAAGAAAAAAAGTAGAAGAAGCATTGACGTTCCTTTATGAGGAGGTCTGCAAGGAAAGAAAACCGAGAATGGAAAGTAATGCTCGATTTGCACAAAACGCATTAACTCTCTTTCGCAGTATATTTACTCCTTTTGAAGATGACAACTGAGATTGTGAGTCTCAAGAAATAAGCACCATCACATTGGGAAATGATTTTTTTCCTATTTTTTATCACTATTCTTAAATGCATAAAATATTAAATCAAAAATCGTGCACTCCTTATTTAATGCCATTTAATTTAAATATATTTCCAATTGTGGATTTTATAAAACAGAAAATTATTAACATTTCATCTAATTTTTTAAAATACATTTCGTGTGATTTTTAATACACTATTTAATAAGTAACTTACCATTAGGTTTAACTTAGTAGTAGAAATTAGATAATTTGAGATTTTATAGGTTTCAATCTTATTCAATATACGGAAAAAAAGTTGGTAAATAAAATATTATAAAGTATATAGAATACTCCTTAAAAATATTAATTTATCAAAAAATAATTTTCATATTATTTAAAATTACATAAAATACTGTTTTTTTTTCTATTATGTTCTTATTCTACTTACTCTATAGATAATATTAAATTCACTTATTACCAAAATGAAAACCTACAACGTAGAAGTAAAAACAGAATTTAGTTATGTTTAACTTTCAATGTACAATTTTTTATATAGTAAGGTAATTTTTATGATAATTATTTTATAAGTCATATTTTAAAAATAACTGATTCATAATACGATTTTTTTTATAGGAGTAAAGACTCAAAGTTAAACCTATAATAATAAGACTGTGAAATTAACTTGTTAGAAATTGATTAGATTGTAATTTTTTTATCACTAAAGAATTGTAATACAAAAAATATTTTTAAGATGTTTGAACTCATTTACATCAAGATATATACTTGGAGGTGAATTGGGTTTATAACCTTTAAAATTTTGTGTTTACATCAGTCAGAGAAGAATCACCAGTGGAAACAAGTCAGAGATAAAAGTTTTTCAATAATTAGACAATGATTTTGAAATTATTGTCTATCACGCAGTGCATTCTATTATGATATAGACGACTCGTATTTATAAGATGGTGGTTAAGTGCACATAATCGAGGTATAAATGATGGTTATGGTTAATAACTTCTATTTATACTCTTTTCTAGTACTGCCATCTATTATGGACATTTTTATTTTAGTTTATTCTGTTTTAACATTTTCCATCTTAATTAACTTGTTCTTTAAACCCAGTCAATCATATGTATAAACACACTCATTCAAAGAAGTCATTTATATATATCGATAAAGTGTATTACAAACACTAATACATATTCATATCTATTACCCCGGATGATAAAAAAGTTATAAGATTGTCAATGGGAACCGCAAGCTTCTTTTGCGGACTTCGTTTTCGACAAAGTTTCTGCAAAATAAAGAACATTTATTAAATTAGATGTAATACTTAAATATAAATTAATAGAATAAAGTTAGATGATTACCGAAAGTTTTGGAATAATACTAACTATGTGTCTAAGTCAAGCTATAAATGTCTGAAATGACTCAATCACAGTAGCTACCTCATTTATAGACGGTGTAACACGAACATCAACTAATATTTATATATAATAAATACAAAGTATAATATCAGCAGTATATAAACAAAAATTCAGAATTCCTATATAACAATATTATCTCCTTAAATCCCTCATTCTACCCCAACTAAATTAGAATTCTTAAACTATTTAATTTCTTATTTCTCCTTCTTTTAAATTGTAAACTTTGTGGTATAAAGATTAGTATGAATGTAATAAAGTATCCTAAATGTATCATTGATTTACGAAAGCTATTGAAGAAAAGTCAAAGGTTGCTAAGAGATCCCGATCCCATCATAACAGCAACCGAATTGGAATGGCCCCAACAAACAAGAGTGGAGACTATTGACACTAAATTAGGTTCAAACAGTTAGATTCAAACCACTAAAAGTTTGTTCAAAGGATCCTACAGAAGCTGGAACATCCGTTTCGTGCTACCTAGTAATGTCCTTTTCAATGTTCACAAGATGATATGCACAGAGAGTGGTAACAAGTTCAGCGTTATCCTATCGCTACCCAATGTCATTATTAGGTCAATTATGCAGAGTGTAATGTTTTGATGTTGTCACAAAATAGAGTCGAATGAAGAGGCTACATTGAGATGCTGTGGAGCAAACGACATCATAAATCTTACAAACGAGAAAACAAATATAATAGTATAGTCCTTTCCACCAACAGGACACACACATAGAGATTGCATTTAATTGTCTTATACAAGATTTTACACATGTATAACACTAATCTTTTTTTTATGTTACCCTTTTTGTAAGTGTCCCAACCTAACTAATCACTCACACCACACCTTCAAAGTTCTGTTTGCATACCTGTAGTATGGTAGACAGATTGTATTGTTTAGAATTGAAGAAGGTTTTAACCAAATGTAGGAATAGAGTCATGGATGTTTAGCTCTGTATCAGATTTATAACTTTGGGGGGTTTATGATTACCCTCTTTGTTTTGTTTGTTTTGAGGTTGATTATTTTGGACAATGGAGACTAAATAGTCTATTTTCTTTTATGTACGTGGTTGAAGCATCTTTCAAATGTTTTATTTATTTTATTTATTAATACTTTCAAAATTTGGTATGAGCGTGTTTAGTTTATATGTTTTCCTAATTTTGATGAGTTTTCTTGTTCTTTGATATGTACTAATTTTTTATTGTTCTTTGGAGAGTCAATAGTATTTTTTTTACAAGCAAACTCTACATCTTTAGGCATGGTAGCATTTTCTATGATTTATTTATTTTTGATGTTTTATTATTATGAAGTAAACTTTAAGTCTAATTCAATCTTATAAAACTAATTTATAATGAGGTGGAGTTTGTACTCTCTTATATATTATGAAATACTCTAATTTTTAATCGATGTAGTATAACATTTATTATTGGTTTGTGTTAGATATTTTCGATTTGGAGGTGTATAGTTTTTTTTTTTATATGGATGGTACCATCCATCTAATATTCCTTTTTATTTAATTTATTATTCATTAATAAAAATTAAATGTGTGAGTCAATAATATGAATTTTAAAAAATAAAAAACATTCAATTTTTCTCAACAAGTACATAAAAATCTGAGGATAAATATTGTAACTTTATTGGTGGGTCATCTCACCAATCAATAACATATTCTTAGAGTGCGTATGTTTCGTAGTTCCCTATCATCTAGTGGTCGTGGTTCAATCCCTAAGCACAGCACCAACAATATTTAGAGAAAATGTGTTGGAGATAGCAGTGAAAATCTGAATCCCACAACAAAGAAAAGGGTCCTTGTAAATGTTTCGAGAATGAAGTTAGTAAAGGATCTTAGCTTGTAGAATGGTGTGATGGTGTTATTCTAGTACGTAGGAAAGTTAGTTAGAAAAGTATGAATACACCATGTCCTTATAAGTATGAGAAGGCTTACTTTTCACTAGATAAGATCGACAAGTATAATGTCAAAAATGGATCAAATTTTGTAGCAACTCATGATTTTACCTCTCTAAATGTACTTTTCAAGGTTGTCTCTGAGATACGATCGAGAACAACTTACACATCAGTTGGGTTCAACCAAATCTAGGTTTGTGTGGATTAAAAACATGTTTCTAAACACATCCTGAACATAAGAGAGATAAAAGTGATTTTGTAATGGCAAAAACTGTACATATGGTTAGGTGATGGAAAGTTGGAGAACAGAGGATTTGCAATTGGAATGGTTGCTAGAAACGGAATGACGTGGTTGATGAAGGAGCGTGTGAGAACAAAGTTGCAATGATTCATAGTGTAATTTGGAGGGAAAGTTATAATAGAAAGAAAAGAAAAGTGATGTGATGAAAAAAAGTAGGAAGGAACCGAAAGTTTAGAAGGGTTTGAAGAGAAGGTGTATTGAATAGTATGCATTGGCTTTATTGAGACAAAGTGATGAATGAATGTGTTGTGGCTAAAATACCATTAATGTGTTGAAGGATGGGATATGTAGCATTTAGTATGCATGAAGGACAAGCCAGCTATGATTGGGAAAGTTCAAAATATGCAGCCAAACAATGTTGAGAAGTAGAAGACAACCCCACGAGAATTGACCAAAAGGGTCGAACGACAAAATCTCAATCCCAAAACAAGAAAATAGGTAGCTAGGGGTTAAACCCTAAAAAGGTGTTAAACCCTAAGGGGGGGCTTAGCTAGGGTAAATATGTTGACTCTTTCTCAAGTCCTAGTTGGACCCCAAATTCTCTTTCAATTTCAATAATTTTTTTTTTCTTTACGTGGAAACCCACTCACGTGTGCACGTGTGCACATGTGCAACTATGCATTTTAGAGAGAGAAATGCATGGATACATGGATAGAGAGATACCCAATTGCCATTATTAAAGAAAAATAATGAAAAAGGTACTCAATTTCTGGCAGGAAAAAAAAAAAAGAAAAGCACTAGAGAACAAAATAGAGGCCCTCGTGCAAACTTGATGTCTCAATGTACATCACAAAAATTTGGTTTAATCATAAATAAATGAGAAAAGAGAATAAGCAAAAGGAAAATGGTATATGCTACATGCGTGCGTGTGGGTAGACATTCTTCTCTCTTTTGCTTCCATTGTTAATTTATATATGCCATTCTCTTTCTCTCTCCAAACCAATTATTACACACTTTTTCTTCAACCCTAAGGTGTAGTTCCGTGAATCATTTTCATGATCCACCAATGAATCTCTATCATATATGCAGAGAGAGATATTCATATCTTTCTTTTGCATAATTTGCTTTCTGAATTTAATATTTTTTTTCATAAGGGTGTTTTATTTGTTTCATTTTTCTTTTTCATTTTCTTTTAGGGTTTATTTACCATGATTGGTCCGACAGTACCCAACTCTATTATTTGATCTTTAATTAATGTGATCCAGAAAATGGTCCCTGTTATGCCATTTGTCTCTTCACCCCCTGTCCTCAAGTTTGCTCTATGAGATCCCTAAATCCATTAGTTTATTGCAATGTTCATTTCAGATTCGGAAAGAATATAAAAAAGTTAACATTCAAAGTAAGAATTTCGTCCTGTGAAAAAACTATTCAATGGTCTGAAAAAAAAAAAACACTTCGAATCATAAATGAATCGCAATGAATGTGCCTTTAATTGATAATCCTCTTTATATATTCAGTAAATACATAATATGTGTATATATAATGGTTTCTTTAACAAATTTGTTTAATTTAATTAGTGTTTAGGAAGATTAGCGTAGGATTGGTAAAAACTTTAGAATATTACTCAGAAATATATAGGAAACTTTTCAATTTCACTTTTTTTTTTCATGCTGACTTAAAAAAATTATTTAAAAAATTTATTCTCTAGAGTGGTCCTGACCCATTTCGAATTAATTGGATATCAATGTAATGTCTGTACACTCCTACAGTTTTCCACCCAAAAAACCTTTTTAGTTTACCAATTGTGTTTAGGTTATTAAGGGAAGAATTTGTCCAGTATAATAGTTTAGTACCACTTTATATAAAATTAGTTTTCATAAATTATGTCAGTAATTTTGCAAAAAGAAAAACAAACTCAGATTTTCATCCTAAGTTGATTGTCTTATTAAAAGTAATATTTTTTAACATTCCACTATTTAAGCACCATCAATCTCTTTTTTTATTTTTTTTAATCTTTTTCTTATTTCTCAATTATACATATACTAGTATTGAATAGTATTTGGGGTGTGAAAAAATGATCTCTGAATTATTAATCCATGAATTGAGTAGGCAGAAAATTTAAACACGTGTCACGGATCAAGTAAGATTATGTCATGAACAAATTGAGTATTTATCTATGTAATTAAAGACATTAATATTGTATCAGTACAAATGAATGATATTAATGCCGTATGGTGGAGAAGTGGATCCCGTAAAATTAACCTTAAATAGAGGAATAATGTCTAATACTGAAAAAAAATCGAGGTGAAACAGAGAGAGTTTTAGCTCATAATGATAAAGGTATGATAGAATTGGACAAATAACACATAGTTATGAATTTCTGTATTTTCTGAATTTCAAAATGCTCTAAGTCGAATTTTTTTTTATCACCAAGAAATAATAAATAAATAAATAAAACATACTTTAAGAGTTATTCAACTCTTATACCTACAACTCCAAATAAAATGAATACATCAGAACTCACACAAGATTACTAGCTCTTTTTTATATTAATTATTTGGAAATAGGTATTTTTTTTTTAAAAGTCAAATTTTTTTTTTTGTGTAATAAGATTGTAACATTTCCTAATATATTTCATATTTATTATTATTTTTTTCATAAAAAAAATGAGTGATGATGGTAATTAGTGCATTATGGAATGGTAAGTTTAGTTGAAAAGAAGGGCTGCATTTTGTGGTATGATGATGTCAAATCTCTATCTATGGATCTGCCTGTGGATTCACACTTTTCATCTTTGTCACCATCCGATCTACCTTTTGTGCCACTTGATGACAAGTCCTTGAAGCAAAGTCAAAAAACAAAATGAAGGAAGAGAAGATAATATACAGAAACCAGTCACACTCCAAACTCATGTCTCATTAAAATCATAAAACACACTGATGAGACTTATGATCATCACACACATACACACCAACCCAGAAACTGTACGGACCCAATTCCATGGTTCACTGCAACTCTGTTCATACTTCACATACATCAAAACTCTAGCTACAAGATGTTGATCACTGAGAAATCTCCACCTTCACAAGAATACACAGCAAACAACCAAACAAACAAATGCATGTAAAGAGAAAATTTTAAAAGATAATTAATAAAGTTTTTCTGGTACTACAGTGCTGGATTCTACTGAATCTCACCATGTTTATTTGATTGCGATTGAACTGTGCTGAATACTGAACATTGATTCTAAAGTATATTTTTAAGAAGTTGATTAAGAAAATGATTATGCTAAGATGAAAATGACAGTTAATCATAGATCTGATGACTATGATTGGCCACCACCCTTTTGTATGGTTAGTGTCCAATCGTACGTTCATGCACACGCCAGAGATATCAACATTCTTAATTAGCTTAATCTTTTATGGTTATGTTTCTAATTTTTAGGATATATTATTCATAATAAAGGACTGTCTCAAAGATATGCTTGTTTCAACAAATCTTGCTTTCAATGTCAACTTTCATGGATTTTAACCAAAAACACCTTTTTATGAATTTAAATGTATTTTTATTTCTTAATCCTGTAAAATAACGAATTTTTATAGCTTTTTTTTTACATTTTATTTCTGATCAAATTTAAAATCAATATTTTTCTGTTAACTCATCTTAACATTGTATCACATAAAATATTCATTTGACATTTTCTTTCCTACATAAATAGTAAAAGATGTTAGACAAGGTTGGGATAAAAAAACAGTTGGTTTTTAGACGCAAGGGGACGAAAAATAAATACTTTTCACAATAAACGAAAATCAAAACTTATTTATTTGATAAGAGTTATGAATATATTTAAGCCAACTATTAGTTTCAATTATATAAAATTATTAAAAAAATTGTTAAGAAGTGGGCTATCAACTCGTGCGTGGAGATATATGTTATGGGTGGTCTGCTCGTTATGATAGACTCGAAAATGGCTCTGATATCATGTTAAGAAGTGGGCTTTAAGCCTAACTCAACCTCATAAAATCGGCTTCATAATGTGAGATTTCCACCCATTTATATACTATGAAAGACTCTAATATCTACTTGATGTGAGGTCTCCAACAAAAATTAAATATTTGATTTTTATTAAAAAAAAATAAATGTCGTGTTTTGACTTTCATGTTTTGTACCTATATTTCTTTAGTTAAAAAGTGATGATAAGGGATTAAAAAGATACTTTTCCTGAAACTGTTTAATTAAAAAAGACTGGGAAAAGAAAGAACAGAGAAAGGTGATTTGGTTTTGAAATGAATTTGTAATAGAAGAAATTGGAAGAAAGATGATGAATGTTGTAAATTCAAAGTGCAGCGTGCTGAAAAGTTTCACAAAGGTAGCAAAATTCCAAAGATCCAATTTTATTAATTCCAGTGATGTGATTAAATAGTTATCTTTTTCTGCTGCAAAGCTGAAGTATCTAGTCCTGTTAAATGGACACGTACCTTATTATTATAAAATTGGTAAGAAACATACTTTCCACTGTCCTTTATCTTCTTATCTCATAAAACTCCAAAACTTCAACTCTCACAATTCACTGGTTATTTTCCCCTTCCTTGTGTGATTCTAACAATTTTCTACTACCCAAAAAATAAAATCAAAAGCGAGCCAATTTAGTAAAAAATTTCTTTAAAAAAAAATTAAAAAAATTATACTACAATAAAATATCAAACTAATTTTTAAATCATTAAATGATTTAGGTAGATCAAATTAGCTAATTCTAAATTAACACAAAGTATTTTAATAAATAAATATTTATGATAGTGTCGATTCAATTTACATTAATGAAGTCTGTTTAATGTTGTACGCTAATAAATCTTTTCACATTCATTTTCTACATGCACACTTATTTCCTTCACTCATAATCTGTATTCACATACATCTCATTTATCAATACTCATCTTCCCATCTCCTTCATTCACATTCATTTTCTTCCGGTGCATTTATCACATCTCTCCATATCCATCTCTTTCATTCACACTCATCTCCTTTGTCAACTACTATTTTTTTCTATTTTTCTATTTTTATTTTATTTTGTTGAAGTTGGAGGCCTTGTACGATAAACCTTTTTTTTTAAATTACAATCATTAGCATATGAAACTGATGGAAATTAAATTAATATTAAAATTATATTTTATTAAACATCGACATAGCTAATGCTAATTCATTTCTATTTTAAATTTTATTTAATTTAGTGTCAGTTTAATCAACACTAAATTGTTTTAATTAAAAAATTGTGATGAATTAACATCAGTTTATCCAACACTACTTAGAAGCGGTCTTCAAAAGTCAACACTAATGAATTAGCGTATGTGATTTTAGAGACACGAACGTGTGGCGTAAATTGGATTCCATTGACTAATTATCATAAGCTTTTATTTGGTAATGTTGACTTTTCACCGACGTTATAAGTATATTTTCTTGTAGCAATAATATTTTGTATTATATGTAAGGAAGTGCATTTTAATAAGCATAAATTTAATATAAATGAAAAATAAATGTTATTATTTTAAGTTATAATATATATATATATATATATATATATATATATATATATATATATATATATATATAAAAATATATCTCTTTTTTTATTTATGTGTTTATATATTTATTTTTAAAAATATTTTTTGTTTTTTATAAAA
>Ga0123342_1003251_pt1 | contig 26295 bp, 16 predicted proteins | sample Turbeawhitnodule_FD_89960 | JGI IMG/M metagenome (GOLD analysis project Ga0123342, IMG submission 89960) | Root nodule microbial communities of legume samples collected from Mexico - Turtle bean Mexico white nodule | ecosystem: Host-associated > Plants > Roots > Nodule | place: Mexico: Nepantla...
ATAAAAAATAAATATATATATATATATATATATATATATATATATATATATATATATATATATATATATATATATATATATATATACGAAAAAGCAAGCATGTACTTATTCTCTGGCAGAGGGGCATGAGGTACTTGGATCAACCCTACTCTTAAAGACCCAAAATTGATATAACAATATGGACAAATTCAAATAGAAAAATGGAGATGTTGCTTTTAAGATAATCTTGGGAAAAATCTATGGTAATATGTGGATTGAACTTTTTGAGAGATTTTTTCACAATACTGATGTGATTTTGTTTTGACCAAGATAGACTGATGCAGGCGTGCCAAATCCAATTGAGCATGAAACCGGCAAGTCTTGGTTGATTGTGGCATTGGCTTGGCAAAGATGCAGTTGGAGGCAAGTATGGAGCAATATATAAAGTCACAGATCCCTCTCATAGCTCCATATATAAGCCCAGAACATGGTGTGGTCCAACTCCTCTAGATCACTTTTGCCAAAGATATGGTTATAATTAAGAACAGGTGCTAAAGTGGAGATAGCAAATGGGCCTTGCATTACAATACAACGTGGACTGTTTCTTCCTGCAACTCCATATATTTTTCTCTCACCTCCATAAAATTTTATATTTCTAAAAATACCTCTCTTTAATATTCTGGATTACGTAATCTGGAAGTCTTTTTTTCAAATTTGTAATTAGCTTCCAAATTACATAATCTAGAAGCCTTTTTTATAAGCATGGTTAGTTTCTGGATTATGTAATCCAGAAATCTTTTTAGCTTCCGGATTATGTAATCGAGAAGTCTTTTTTTAAATATGTGTCCGGTTTACATCTAGAAGCTATTCTATGGGATGACACAAGAAGGATAAAAAAAATATTTTTACATATTGTATGGGGGTGACAAAAGAAGCTATGGAGGTGCAGTGTACAACGTGTTAGCCCTTTTATATCATGCATGGCACTAACATGCTCACTGTAATCCAGACACTCCCATCTCATGTTGCCCATGCCAAGGCTATATGATCAAGATAGCATATTTTTGGATTCATCATTTTTTTTTTGGCTCTTCTATAAAATAAAGTCATGAGTCACAACTTTTAAAAAAAATAATAATTGAGGAACACTACTTTTTCATTAAGAAGTTGCATCGTGAAGTGAACTTGTTCATTACAATACACAATCTTATAAGGTTCACTTGGTAGCATCTCCTTCAAATGTTCTACTAAGTGAAATATTTATTACTTCCTTATTCAAATTCACAAGACATAAAATTAATGACAGAAGTGTGAATCTTGTGCACTCAAAATACCATGGTGTCTTTGAATCACTCTTCAATCTATCATATACGAGAATATATGAAAACTCTCTTTTCACACATTATGAAACATATTTATTCGATCTTCCATATAATTTTTTTTAAAAGCAATTTTTTTTAATAAATATAAATTATTTCAGGGGTGATCCAATCCTTGATTCGATCTTTCATATTAACATTCTCTCTTTAGTGTGAGATACTTTTGTAATATCACTTCAGTGTATCATATCTATGTCGTTTATTTCTTCAATAACCATCACTCACAAATAAGATATATTATATTTCAATATTATTGAAATAACAATAATGATGTTTTTTTAAGAAAAGATGATGATTAATTATTATAGTTTCTCTTAGATAATAATTTCCTTTTATGTTTTCTTATCATGAAAGATTTAACTTTAACATGTTTATTTTATGTAGATGTTAATTTTATGTTTATTTAGCTTTTTAAAAATTTTACTGTCAATGATAAATTCATGTGATACATAAAAGATGTGAAATATTAAAATAAAATTATTCTTTCAATATATGCTTGATTCTCTTTTAAGAGTGGGTAAGCTTGTCTAATATGATTTTTTTAGACCAAGTCAGAATATAAAGTGAATCCAGATTGTCATCCCTGGGAAAAAAGATAGTTTAACGAAAAAGATAGTTTCAAATGTAAAATATGATGAAAATTGTATTGATATAAGGATTATCTTATAATAATTATTGCATTATCTTGGAAATACTCACTAATAATATTCGAAAGGTCAAGAGAGTGAGAGACCATTATCTTACAGAAACCAAGTGTAATTAGAAAAAGATAAAAGAATAAAACAACTTTGATATTGTATCAAAGTCCAACGGATAAATCCAAAATATTAAAAATATACTAAGCAAATATAAAGTACAGAAAGTAAAAGCCTAAAAAACAATATGAATATGTGACTTATTAACCGGTCACTAGAGTGTTTTTTAGATATTACAACTTAATCTAATTGATCTTGACTTTATCATCGGAATAGCTTGTAGGTACATCCACCTGAATGAGAAAAGATGACACCCACCTGACTAAGAAAGCTTAAACCTACCTGTCTAAGAGAACTTAGACCCAGTTGTCTGAGAGAGCTAAAATTTATTTGTTTGAGAGAACCATATGAAAACATATCAAGACATTTACTAGAAGAAACGGGAAAGGCCGGGGAAAATAAAAGTAGTTATTTTAGTTTTATGTTAATCCCTCTAAGAACAATTATATTAAAGTACCCATCAGCATCCTTTCAAATATGAAAGTCAAATTAGAAGATGGAGAGATGGTTTAAAGTCCACAAGTAATTTCTCACCAAAATGGATGGGCAAGGGTCCACAAAAGCAAAACGTTGGACTATTAGGCGATGTGGTGGTTCATCAAAACTAAACAAAGTTGTTGTATGTTCTACAACAAAACTTTGTTAAGCGAACATATATATATATATATGCATAATCGAGATTGCGTGTAAGAAAGCTGTACAAATCCTTTGATTAGATTTTATTCATGTGAACATCCTGTGGTGTGGGATCATATTCATTTTAATAAAAACTCTGCCTAGCTAATAGATTGAAGCAACACATAGCTTGATATCTTGGACAAATAAACACATTTCTTAACACCTAACTCAGAGACTTATATTCTATATCGTCTTATGAAAGACTTCATGTATGAAAAGAAGTATTACAAAAAGATAGCTATTGCCGATAAAAAAAACAAAAAACAAAAAGATAGCTATTTCTTTTTTCAGAGTCCAAATTCAAAATAATTTACGTTTAATTCATCAAAACCAACAAGACCTTCAAAAATATTGGTGTACGCAATTGTTACATTTACAATTTTTGTAGTTGGCAAAAATTAAAAAAAAAAATGCAGTTAGCTACCAATATCTTGAAATTTGTCCTTTCGTAAAAAGTAATAATATATTGAAAATTCTAATTTTTTATATAATTACATTATAACTTTTAAGGTTATTATTTTAATTTTTTTATATCATTTAATTATAAATTTACTCGTTGTCAAATTATCATTAGTATCTTTCCTCTGTGTGTGGCAAGTAATAACAACCCAGCACCAAACCTCACTAATCTAAGTTAACCTTTCTCCAATATAATAAACCTTTCTCCATTCTCTACAATTTCACAGCTTAACGCAGAGTGATCACAGAGAGAGAGAGAGAGTAGAGAGCATGGTGAACCTTGTGGCAGCGCAGAGGCCATTGCTGCATGGGCTAATGAAGATGGCGGGGATCAGGCCGTACACGGTGGAGATTGAGCCCGGGACCGTGATGAGTTTCTGGGTCCCTTCTGAGACCATAACGAAGCCCAAGAAAAAGGAGGAAAAGCCCAAAATTATAGCGAAGCCCAGCAAGCCCACGGTGGTTCTGGTGCACGGTTTCGCGGCGGAAGGAATCGTGACGTGGCAGTTCCAAGTGGGGGCGTTGACGAAAAAGTACGCTGTTTATGTTCCTGATCTTCTCTTCTTCGGAGGGTCTGCCACCGATAAAGCGGACAGGTCGCCAAGGTTTCAAGCGGAGTGTTTGGTGACGGCGTTAAGGAAACTTGGGGTGGAGAAATGCATAGTGGTTGGGTTCAGTTATGGGGGAATGGTGGCGTTTAAGATGGCTGAGATGTGGCCTGAAATGGTTGAAGGCATGGTTATTTCTGGTTCCATTTTGGCCATGACGGACTCAGTGAGCAGCACCTCGCTGCAAGAGCTTGGGTTCTCTTCTTCTTCGGATCTCTTGCTGCCTAACTCTGTTAAGGGTCTTAAGGCTCTTCTGTCCCTCGCTGCTCACAAAAAACTCTGGTTTCCCAATCGTTTGCACAAAGATTTTCTCCAGGTATCTCTCTATCTATACCTTATTTTCCCACTGCTTCTACTTTCACACTTCAAAACCTAAACATCTTTATTATTTAATAATTCAATAAATTAATATTTAGTCTTAATCATTTTCACACTTTTTTATACCTTATATTTCTTGCTTTTGAAAAAAAAAACAATTCTCTCCATATAACTCTATCCATTTCTTCATAAACATATGGCATAATTGATTTTGCATAATCATTTATACAAGCTTAACACTTATAAGACCATGTCAGCACCAAGGAAGAGAGTGCCATTAATTTGAATATAGAAATGGAGAACACAGAGAGTGGGGATGTTTGGTGTTTCTGAGCGACTGGAAATCACCAAAGGAGATATATAACTCCATAAACAGTAGTACGTGAGCCATATTAAAATAGCCTCAAAATAGTACATGTACTTTAAAAAGGGTCAGCAAATTTTATTACAAAGCCATTTGATAAAGGAAACAACACAGGTACCATGATTTTATGGCGACAAAGACGAAAAGAAGAAGGTCGATTAGTTCAACCACCTTCACCTAATAAGCAGTTACATACCAAAGTTTGAAAATAAGGATTTTGATTATCACCTTACATCAGTATATTTATTAGTTTGTGTAAAGAAATACATACAAATTCACTAAACTCTACACAAATGGTTCACGATAATAAAATAAGGTAAATATTAAAATTAAATGAAGAATCAGACAGAAAAATTTAAATTTGATATATTTTTACGGTCAGAAATTCACTAGAAAAGAATATGAAATTACAATAGAACATAATGAACTTTTGATTTTAAGTTAAAGATAATTATTCATTATAAGATCTTATTTATATAGTTAAAGTTTGCTAATTAACTTCCAAAAGAGTAGACGGTCTAGCTTGAAGCTTTGGTCAAGACAAATTATAAACACTCTAACCACTCACAAAATGTCAAGGCACGTGCAGACCATAAGATATATATAACAGAACCAATGAGAGTAGCATTTGGAAGATGTCTCATTTTTTTTTTCTACAAAGTTGATGGAATTATTCCAAAGAATGAAGGAGAGTGAGTCCCGGGTGGAAAGTGAAGTTAAAAAACAGTTTCTGTGCGTAAAACATACATGTTTGAAAGCTTGATGGTAAAGATGGTTGAAGTTTTGTTGTGGGATTATTATTTGCAGGCGATGTTTACGAATAGAAAGGAACGGGGTGAATTATTGGAGGGCTTAGTAGTTGACAACAAAGATATCGTCATCCACAATTTTCCACAGGTAGTAAAAAATTGACAGTAATTTGCCCTGCTAGCTCTAGATGCATGACCTTCGTGCTTACTTTGCAGAGAATACATCTCTTATGGGGCAAGAATGATCAAATTTTCAAAGTGGAGCTTGCAGAAAATATGAAAGAGTAAGGGAAGAAGCCTAGTTATTGTTGTTTGTTAGAGAGTAGTTGCAGTGAATATTATTAACATGAGTGATGTATGGAATGACAGAGAACTGGGGGATGGCACAACATTTGAATGCATAGAGAAAGCTGGTCACCTGGTTCACCTGGAGCGACCCTGTGTCTACAATAGATGCCTCAAGCACTTTCTTGCTTCCTTCTTTCCCAATAATCATTAACGTATTCAATCTATTTTCTTCTTTACCCTAAGATGGAGGAGATATCTAATACCTACGCTGTCTCTCATATTCATTATATTCTAAACACCTATACACTACTTTTCCTATGTATCTTCCTTCCTTTTTCAATTATTGTTTTACTTTAAATTTTGAAATGAAAGTATTGCTTTTCTTAAATTTTTGAAATATTAAAAGGTTCTTAAGCACTTGAATGAAACAAAATTTATTAAAAAATATTATTAACTATAACTCAACTTTATAAAATCAACTTATAAATTAAATTTTATATATCCTATTATCTATTAAATATTATCTCCAATAAAACTATAGAAATTAATATAATGATATTTTTCTTAATTTATTATTTAGGATAAATTATAAATTTAACTACAAGTTATTGCAATAAATGTTAGGTTTTAAAGGAGTAAAAAGAGAGAGAATAAAGTTTCTTTACACTCTAACTGAAAAAAAATAACCATTCAACTATCACTTTTTAAAATAAAATATTATATTTATAATAAAATAATAATTTTTAAGTGCCAATTGAACGAGACTCGGGTACTAGATAATTCAAAATAAAATACATTATACAAAATAATTGTGTCCTAGATAATGTACAGAACCGTGATAAATTAACACTCTATTTTCACTTGATAGAGTGAAAACAACCACAATCATTGTATTTCTTAATTTGATTAGACGCACATAGGAGAAGCAGCCAAAACTACGCAATAAGAATATTATTAGGTAGTAATTCAAGTCATCCAGGTGAATAACAGAGTTACTGCTTTAATTTATGACCCCATGTTTACCGTAGGCACCTATTCCCTGGCAAAATACACAATTCGTAATAGAAATACACTATGACTAGGAAGGTTTTTCCCTCATTCTTTTGCTACAATATTATTTTAAAAAAATTATCAGTAGCTTGTACAGTAAAGGAACACTTGCACAGATTTTTCACCCCGTTCATTTGTTACACAAAATTTGATACATAATAAATACAAAGACCTAAAAAACACATGATATCGGACTCCTCATTTAAGTTTAAACGAGACAGACTACCTGTGTGCTCTCCCAAAACATATCTATCTGAAGGAAAACTGAATTTCTTCCAATGTTCTTCCCTTGGTCTCTGGGACAAATTTCGCTATAAAAGCAATAGTCATGGCAGCTATTACTGCGTAGATTGTAAATGTCCCTGTAGACAGTAAAGTCAGCATTGCATTGATATTGATATAAGCATACAAGACAGACATTATACACACACTCACCTCCACTGCTCCAATTTAAAAGTATGTTAGCTGTCATCGTGACCACCCACGCAATCAGCCAATTTCCCATTGTTGCTATACTGCCAGCAAGCCCCTTTATATTCACAGGAAGTATCTGAAATGCATTATTAAACAATTAACTCGAGACCTGCAATCATGATTCAATATCCAAAAGTGGCATGGTGGCTCAGATCGAAAGAAAAACGAGAAAACCTATCAGAATTAACTAAATAGTAAATAATGTAACAATTACTGGATTCTTCCTCCTTTTGATTATTTGTTTTGAATGCTGAAAGTATTTCATACCTCAGACATTATCAGCCAAGGGATGGGTCCAAGACCTAGAGAGAACCCAATCACCATAACCTACAACATTCGTGATCGTCAATCAGACGAATGCTAAAAACTTAAATTGCAAATTGTACAAAGAAACTCCAACCAAATCCAAGAAACATACCACAAGTCCAACAGCAGAAAGTGTTCCTAAAATGCTGATTAGATGTGAATCCTCTGATACAACCCCCTGGTATCAATCAATAAAATAGTTAAAAGCATAGGTAGTCTTATGAAATTGAATTAAGACAATACCATTACTATTACTAACCTCTAGATAGAATGCTGTTGAAACAATGACAAGGCTAACTGTCATTATACACGATGAAATCTGCAGAAGTAATAAGAGATCAAATTTCTTTTAACTTAATAACCATATTTTAGTGTAGTAGATATTAGAAAACGATTATGACAGAATGAAGTTTGCTTCATACTCACTATTAAAAGCAGCCTCCGACCACTTTTGTCCACCAGCCACGTGGAAATTCCAGTTGCTATGACCTGAAAAAAGAAAGCTGATAATAAGAGCTGAATTCACATTCATTATATTCGCATTAAACATGATATGCAGCCTAGGCTTTATTATGCAACCTGAATGGCACCAAGTCCAACTGTAGCAGCATCGCTTGACGAAATTCCTGTTACAACACAGAAATTAAACACCATATCAGGAGCAATTGAAATCCGGGAGGCAATAAAACTGTCATCTAAATCCAAAAATCAGTTTTTGTTACCAAGTGTGTGAACACTCAAACCAAAAAAAATAAATTCTAAAGTAGATCAGAATTAGCCATCTTTACTTTCCTTTCAGTCAAACACATCATTAGGACATTCAAATCAGCTGAGTAAGTTTAATGAACTAATGAAGCGGATTTTATGCCATTCAGATACAATTTTCAACATATATCTAACATCTCAAACCATGCTATACTTCATGTAAAGGAATTTTGAGTATTTGAAGGTTAAAAACTCCCTTCACCCTACGGATCATTGAACACCAATCACTCACCCTCCTCTCACCTTGGTGCACATCCCCACCCCCAACCAATAAAATTGTCAGCCAAAATTAAATATAATTCAACAGTTTATAGGTAGATCTAAACCTGCGTTTGCAAAGATGGTAGTTGAATAGAACAAAACTCCATTGATGCCAGATAATTGCTGAAGAACAAGTAATCCAATACCAACCTGCAGGAGCTCAATTAGCAAAGAATGCTCGACATTTTTTATAAATGACAATAAGTCATGCTTGGGAAGAAAGGATTTAAAAAATAACTTATACAGCATCATATTATACCATTAAGGGAAACCAATATCTTTTCCTCTTGAGATCTGCAAATCGGATTGCAGCTCTTTTTCCTGTTGAAGCCACAGATCTCTAGAAAAGCAAAATGGTTAGCAGTGCATTTCAGAAACAAAAATTAAGCTGCACCTGGCAAAATTTAGCCACACAAATTACCCAAAAAATACCTTAATTTCATAAACTTCCACAGATATGTCGGTGTCAAATCCTCTTAATACTTGCAAAGAAGTCTCAAACTCATCTGTCATCCCCATCTTGGCCTATACTTCCCCACCAATCAGGAAAGATAAATAAAATGAAAGAAAAGCAGAAAGATAATCAGCAAGAGTATAAAATGCCTTGCCATCCTTTTTCAGGAAGGAACAAGTATTTTAGCAAAGATTAAAAGTACAGAAATTTGATCAGCATGATGCATAACTTATCCATACCAACCATCTGGGGGATTCTGGTATGAAAAATAACCCAGGTATTAATACTGTACAAGGCAAAACTCCTGCAGCAGAACATAAAATATTTTTTGTTATTATTTAGGTTTCAGAAACCAAGTAAACCTCTCGTAACTTCCTAAGAACATCATGTAGCAGACACTTCAAAATTGTAGTCATCTATGTGTCATACCCATGTTGGACATGTGTGACAATTTGGGTTTGAATACTTCTAACTGCATGTTACATTTTGTTTACATTCATTTATAAAAATATTAAACTGAGATAAAATATCAATTAGAAAAATTATAGCATTTATCATGTCAACAACAACTCATGCTCACTCTTCAAATAAGATTCCCTCGTTTGATTTAAAATTTGTATTTTATGCTAATTTTATACGTTTAAAATTATTATGTCATATCTATGCTTTCTATCCCAATCAAATTGTACTCCCCTATCCCATGGTGAACCATATTTTATTTTATAAATGTTGCTCGTCCCCTACACACACAAATTCCTTATATTCCCGTTTTCTGTAAAAACTTTATGGAACTAATTTGTAACCAAGGTACCTAAGAGTTCCATTCATCCATCCACAAAATCCGAGCCAAGTAAATAACTACAAATTTACCTAAAATTGCAAGCACTCTCCAGTTGACAAAAAGGCCCAACAGATAAGCCAGCAGAATGCCAATTGTAACAGAGAGCTGAGCCAGAAAAATTACAAAAATAGTGAATATTAAACTTCACATAAAACAAAAATAAATAAATAAAACTATGAGAATTGTTGTGCAACAATGGATATCAACCTGGTTCACTGATCCAAGGCTACCTCTCATGTTTTGAGGAGCAATCTCAGCTATATATACAGGAACCTATTAAAAACAAAAACCAGAAGCCAGGCCACGTTCACTCAGCATTCTAACCAATAAGCCAAACCAAAAGAAATGATTAAGAAAGTCGATCCAATTTACCACATAAGAGATGATCCCAACGCCGAAACCTTCCAACAACCTCCCCATAAACAAAAACGAGGAATCCTAAAAAAGCAACAAAACATCACTGATTTACACAGCCATGGCCGCTTGCTGATTAAAAAAAACACAGCCATAACCACAGCATCAAAACCAAACCACTCGTACTTACTTTGGCAAAAGAAATAGAAAGCCACCCTATTATATTGGGAATTGCAGCAATCATCAACGACTGCAATGTTAAAAAACATGCCAATAATCACCGATTCCTCTTCACATTAACAGATTTTCCTTTAAAAATGTTGACCTCAAAACAAACACAAAATAAATAAACCAATAAAATACCCCTTTGCGCCCTATGTATTCAGCTATCTGACCACTTGCTATAGCCCCCACCATCGCTCCCACATTCGACAAAGATCCAAACAAAGAGAACTACAAAAAACTCAACATATTAAGCATCAAAACTTTAAAACTTAACCACGGAAAATATAATCAAAAGAACAGACATATACATAGTAGCACCTCCGAAACTGAGAGCTTTAGATCGCGTACTATAGCCCCTTGCGTTGGAGAAGAATACCCACACTGTACCAAAAAAATTCAAAAATAATTAAAAAAAAAAAACAGACCTTTTTCTATCCAACTCCTTTACCAATAATAACAAACATTAACAAAAATCTTATCCATCAATAGATGAGGTGGACTACATGAAACACGCGATTCGTGCTACATTGAATCTAAATTCTGTATCCTACTCCTTTTACTGATAGATACATACACTAGAGCCAATCATAACGCCTGCGGGCAAAGTTCTACTTCCAGATGTTTTTCGCAGTTGTATATCATGTTGGAACTCAAGATAATTGTTTAAGCTAAAAATTACCTAACACCTTTAAACTAACGAGAAATGTCTATTCCATGAAAAAGCACAGCAATAAATCTGACGATTTTAATAAAATCAAGTACATGCATAACAAATTGTAAAAGTGAGATAAAATCAAGTATATGCACACTCCTCGGTGTTTTCTTACTGTGAAGCCGAATTGGATAGGACCCAAAGCGACGATGAGGACGCAGAAGAGGACAGAGACAGCGCCATCGCGGATGACCTGAGTAGAGGATCCCATGATGCTGGACTGCCTCGAACCCATCTTGTACCAACTCCCCGTGTGGAGAAACGGTTTCTGAAGATCCCTTGCATCTCCACCCTCTTCCCTGAAACTCATCCTCAAAATCCAACCAACCACTTCCAACCAGTGGCTCTCGAAACCTGAAACAAATTATACTCGCAGGTACAAGATGTTTGCGAAAATGTCCCACGTGGGGTGAGGATTTGGAACGCTGCTTTGCTGTGCTGAGCTGTGATGAGTAGTGTCGCTTGTGATGCTAGCGAGAGACTAGAAGCGTCACGTTTGGATGCTTAATTAAAATTGTGAATTCGGTCCACCAAACAGGGAATTATGATTGATTTATGAAGGAAGGGCAAAGTGGAGTGTTGCTCTGGTTTGCCTTGGGTTTGCTTTGGTGGTTTCAAAATATCTGGTGAGTGACGTGGTGATCTCAATCGCGCTGTTGTTTTGGATTTTTGCTCCTACTTACGGAACTCAATTATTCGCTAATGTGTGCTGCATATAGTAACAAATCTAAAAGCCTAATCCTCGTCACCAACTTATATATGCTGAAAAATTGACTGGCAGCTGGAAAGTTTAATCCATTTTTACAAAAATTAATACAAAATTAAAAAAAATAAATTATTTTTACATGAAAAATATTAAATGCAATATAAAAGTTTGAAAAATACTTTTTTGATCCATCTGATCTAAATGCAATTGAATATTTTATTTGTGTTTTTAGCCATTCTAAATTGTTTATATGATACCTTGTTATTAATTTTACATTATTAACATGTTTATTTTCTTTCAAATTGATGGTTTTAATCATGTTTAAGTATAAGACGTTTAGAGAGAAATTAAAACAAACTTTTTCAAATTATATACTAAAGTTGTTTAATTTTAATTTAAATAACTATAAATAAACTTAACTAAAATTTAAGGAGCTAAAAACGTGTTCAAATTCTGTTGTGTAAAACAATTTTGAGATATTATATGCAGATTTTATTGTTAGTCTATTCTTTACTCACTACAATAAATTAATACTTATCTGTCTTCTCTTATCAATCATATTTTTTATAAATTTATTGCTTTTTTATTTTCACTTTCTTGAGTGATCGAACTTTGCTTTAATAAACCATTATTTAATATTTAATACAGGTTATCTTTGACACGTCATTTCATTTATTTTCTAATCTTTTTATCAGTTAGAAAACTTGTATGACTATGTTAGCAATATTTAATAAACAAGTTTTGTTTAATAGTTTGTAACTCTTTTTTGAAACCTACTATTTATAAGTGGCAATTTTTTAAATGTTGTCATTAATATTTATTTTTATTTTGTTTTAAAAATATTTATCAATTATACTTTTCACAGAGGATGTGATTTTGTTCTTATTTTCTTCATTATTCATAAGGCGGTATTTTATTTTATTTATTTTATTGGTATGAGATTGACTTTAATAAATTTTAAACTCTAATACTTACCACTTTGATGAGTAATATTCTATGCAAAGTGATATCCAGAAGAAATTCATTAATTATGCTTTAAATGAAACTATTCACATGCATTTAATGCTCGTAAAAGAAACATATATGAAATCTTTCATAAGATATACTTATTATTATTATTATATGAAAAAAAGACTTTTCATACAAATAATGTGGTCCAAATAATAGATGAAGACTAATAATTATTTATATAAATTAAAATTTAATTAGAGTCAAATCATCCTAAATCTAACATGATCATCTTAATATCTAACAATAAATATAATTAAAAAAAGTATTTGTACATAAATTATTAATTATAAGAGTTTAAATTATTTTAAAATACCTTCAAAATATATTTTATGAATAAAGATAAAATTTCTATAAACATAACTAATTTTGTCATTTATATTTGTCAGATACTTAAATTGGTAATCATATTATATATCAATAATTTAATAAGTTAGTTTAACATCTTTATCATACCATTACTAGAGTATGCATGTTGAATTAATTATTATTGGCTTAGTTATCATGTCCTTTAGGAGGTGGAAGCCTTATCCACTATCTACTACTTAATCAAATGCTATAATTTAAACCATTTGCATTATAGAAGTTTTATATACAATTATACATTTAATTTTTATACGAAATTCTTATTCTAATATGTTGGTATGACATAAAATTTAAGAGATTAAATTTAAAAAAAATGAGTTTTATAAATGCATATTTTTTTTGTCAATAACCAAATAAAAATATTTCTTTGGAGTCTGAGTTTTATAAATTCTTAGTTATCCTGTTGTAAGGGTCATTTTATGAGGTCTAATTTTATTTTATTTTTTTGGATTTCATTATTTTATATCATTTTTATGGCTCTCTAACAGCTTTATTCCAATGTAAGGATCTTATAAGACTAACACTATAATTCATGTTTTATTTTGTTGTTGGCAAAAAGATATGTCCCTATAATTGTTTTTTTTTATTTTTTTTACTCAAGGTCTTATTTAAAACTTTCATTAATATCTTATAAGACTTATTTTTTAAACTTATGACCTGTCTCTTACACATGCAATTGGAGACGTCCTTATAAAAAACTCTTGCATTGTAGTAAAAACTACAAATATGTATTAAAGCATTTTCCTTTTTTAATTTAAAATTCTAATTCATACTGTATTATTAAAATGAGTTCTAAAATGAGTGTATTGTTTTAGGGTGTAAAAGTATTATTTTCCAAAAATAAATTGAAATATGTCTTATTTAGGATCCAACTTTTTCCCTTTTTCCTACCTAAGATGATGCAATAACTCAAATGCCATTAAACAATTATAATTTTGTCCATCTAAGCATCTACACCGCATGATTTATGATTTATATTTATGATTTATGATTTATGATTTAGAATTTATTCTTATTTTTTTATAGTTTATAGTTTAAGGTTTATAGTGTCATCAAAACTTTTTGTGATGATTAATATGCACTGTCCAACCATCTATGTCCGAGACAATAGCTTTGGTAGAAGTCAAACTCTATAAGTTACCTGAATTCATTGCAAAACAACTAATACAACTGCATTTTGGGTTTGTAAAAAATGTGAATTAGGTTTTTGTCTTACATTATGGGTTTCCATGTCAATATGAATAAATAAAAAATAAATGAAATCATTTTACATTTAAAATATTAGGAGACTAATCATAAATATTTAATATTTTACATTTTTACACTTATATTTTCCAATAAAATCCATATGATTAATAAGCTGAATAAAACATATAAAACATTTATTAATTGATGTTTATTTAATGAGTTAAGTGGGCCTCATCATCCTCAAGTTGTGGATTATAAAGGATAAACCTAAGCAGACACATGAAAATTTCCAACTCCCATGCTTTTTCTAGAGGATTATGGTATGCCAATTAATGAGATGTATTCCCATTATTGATTTGGTGAAGCATTAAGAGAAGTGGTACCAAACATCAGGTAGGTCTTGAGATGCAATCACAACAATTCAATAACCTCTCATTCTTACTCCTAAATCCTCTATAAGATCACCATTTAAATTATATAAAAAAAATCCTCTTTTTTTTGTGAGCTCGAATGTTTTTGAGAATTGCTTTTAAAAATGTGAATGTTTTTAAAACCAAGAAACTTATCATATGCATTTATTTTTTATTTAATACAAGTAGAAAGTTGACTTGAAGAAGGAATTGAAAAATAGATCAAATTTTATGATAATGATAATAATAGAATTGTTTTAAATAACGTTTTAGTATATCCAACACTTATATGAATGAGTACAATTCCGATTTTAAGTTAGAGAGATAATATTGTTAAAGTCAATCACTATACTCAGAGTATTGTCTGTTTTAGAGGTCGATGCTCCGTCATAATTTTATCCTTAAAAAACGGTTCGGTGAATTGAAGGAGGAATTATACTTCAACATGTTTCACAGACTATTTAGCATAATATATATATATATATATATATATATATATATATATATCACGGAATTGATTTTTGTTTCTAGTCCAAATCGAGGTTCTTATAGTATAAAATTAATCTGGTATTATTTTGTATGTGAAATTGGTTCAATTTGAGATTTCACTTCATCAACACATTGAAAATATTTTTTAGTGAACATGAGTCTGCAATCAAAACAATAACGAATTTTGAAAAAAAATTAATAATCTTTGAAAAAAAATAACAATAATTTTACTGAAAGACTCATTCCAATCATTTTCATACTACAAATACTTAAATGGTCTAAAATTTGGATAAAAACAAAAACTATTTTCATATTATGATAAAAGCACAAAAAAAAAAACATATTTAACTCATATACATATAAGTGCGTTAAATGGTACACTAATATCATAATATTTTTTAATACTTAATATTTTAAATTTTAAAAGGATAACATTTTGTGAAAAAAAAATAACATCACAAAATATTCATGAGCCTAAGTAAAAAGTTCGAACTTTTTCACTTGTGAAAGTATATACTAATTTAAATAAAAATTATAAAATCGGAGACATCTAATTTAGGAAAGTCACGGGACTTAAATCTTTTATAGAGAAAGAAGAGAAGTTTGGAGACAACGTAGAGAGTTTGAGAAGTAGTGAGAAAGTGTTCCTACTTGGCAAGGTGATTATAGATCACTCAAATGATTGTATGAATTTAGGAGGTGAGAAGGTAAATTATAAATTTCTTGATCAGAATTTCTCAAACTTGAACTAGAGTAGACCTTGTTTCTTGATTGATATATACTTGTTTTGTTAGCAAATCAAACAACATTGGACAATGACCTTGGTGTCACTCTATAAGCCTAACCAAAAGAAGAAGTGTAAATCCTCTCCCCTTAGAATATAATAATTCATTACTGAAGAAAAGATGAGATGTGTTTGGATGGAGCTATTAACTTTACATTTTAAATTAATTCTTTGCCTTTTGTGGTTGTCTAGTACAACTAGCAAGTATACAAAAAAGCTGTGTAACTAAGGAGGTGGATACAAAGATTGGTTCGAAAAATTGGCCAGATAGTGCATTGCTAAAAGTACTTCTCACGACGATTAAAAACAATAACTGAAAACAGTTCTACGATAGTAGTAGTATGAGATGTCCTACAAATTAACGATAACAAACAATTTTTTGTTATTACTAAAACTCATATATATATATATATGATTTCAAAGACAGTTTAGCATTTAGATGTCTAAATCGTTCAGCAACTTCACAGTTGTTAGTATTGAATATTTAGGTACAAGTTTAATGGTGTATTTGGATTTGGGAGGAGATTTAAGGGAGTGGATTTGGAGTTATTTGAGAGGGAAGTGTGGTAGTTTAAATTGGGACTGCTAGGAGATATCATGGTCTTACTTGTGGAGGTATTTTTTGTTGGAGTATGAAGAAGTTATTGGTTCTTTGTGTTTCTTGAAGTTTAGACTACTATTGTTGTTGAGTTTTATGGAGTTATACATGTTATGAAGGAAGCTCAAAAGATGAAGTTGACTAATGTATGACTTGAATATAATTATGTCTTGGTTTGTGTTGCGTTTACTGCTAGGACTAATGTTTCGTGGATGTTTCGTAATCGATGAAATATTTGTCTTAATTACGGTGAGAAAATCAGGTTTAGAGTTACTCATATTTTTCATGAAGGGACTGAGTGTGTTGATAAGTTGACTAATTTAGGATTTATTCATAGAGAATCATTTCGTTGGTATAATAGACTTTCATCTAGTCTTTTTTTAGAATTCTTACCTATATATGGGTTTTGGTCTAGTCCCCTCATATATTTTTTGTATTTTTTTTCTTTTTACTTTTTTCATGTAAAAAAATGATTCTTGTTACTTGAGGTGTCAACCTATCTGAGATGTCAAGTTGCATAGTAATGCCTAACATGAAAGCTTTTATAAAAAAAATAAAAATGAGATATCTTAAAATAGGTTTGAGAGAAAAGTTGATTGAAGTCTCCGAGTAATTTAATAGTTGCGTGAAAAATTTTAATTTTTTTAAAAGGTATAAAATATAAGTTTACAAATTTACCTTTATATTTAAAAATATTTAAATAATAATAAAATAATTAATTAATTTATATATTTATTTTTTATAATTAATAATAATAATATTATTATATAAATAACTATATTATTTTTATTATTATTATTTATTTATATTAATAATATTATTAAATATTTAATGCAAATAAAATTTCGTAAATTTTTAATAATTATAAAAAATATATTTAATAATATATATTTAACTGTAATTTCCACACAAATCTTTCATATTTGCAAAGAAAGAAGAATAAAAAAATCTTTATTTTTAATATTTTAGTTAATATTTTATTTCTTGATTTTTGCCCTTTTTATTATGTTTTTCTTCGTTTGCAAAAAGTCCACCCTCAAAAACAAACAAGATGTAAATGTGTGGAGGTGTAGGAATGCACAAATTTTGTGACCATTTCCTACCATTACAAAAAAAGGTTAAATAAGCATCACATGAAGCTTGAAGGATATCATGATGAGTATTCATTGTGTTGTTAGATTTGATGGTCATTATCTCATAGATAATTTGAGATCGTTGTTGTCTTTAGAATATAATTTACTAGCATGGAAGTACTATTAATCTAAGAAAGGTAATTAAGAAAATAAATAAAAAATAATAAAAGGAATTTTTCATCACATCATAATTTTGAGATGATAATTTCAAAGAACCATATATTTTATAAAAGCCGTATAGCACACATGTTTCATAAAATAATAATTAACTATATGAATTTGGGAACATTTTGCCTTTCTTATTAGGCCCATTGGTTTGTTTGTGTTTCTGAGCCACTACAATTTTGTTTGTTTAGCATATAGCTTCGGACTGTTTCTTCCTGCACCTTCATACCTTCTTCTCTCACCTCCATATATTTTCAAATTTCCAAAAATACCCCTCTATACTATTTTGGATTACGTAATTCGAAAGTCATTTTTTAAATTTATAATTAACTTTTGGATTACATAATTGGAAGCCTTTTGTCATATACATGATTAATTTTTGGATTACATAATCCAAAAGTCTTATTTAGCTTCTGGATTATATAATCCAAAAGTCTTTTTTCAAATGAGTTTCCGGATTACATAATCCAGAAACTATTATATGGAGGTAACATAAGAAGGATAAAAATGTATTTGCATGTTGTGTATAGAGGTGGCAGAAAAAGATATGGAGGTGCAGGAAGAAACAGTCATAGCTTCGTAGGATTTTCGTTATTATAAATGTGGCAACTTCTTCCTGCACCTCTACAAATTTCTTCCTCCACCCCATCGTTTTCAGAGAAGATTGTTTTGCCCCCTTTAAAAAATGACTTTTGAATTATTCTTTTTGAAATATTTCTGAAACATTTTTTCCGAAACATGTTTTATGAATTCCAGATTTATCAATCCAGAAATAAAATAAATGTGTTCTAGAAAAATGTTTCGGAATATTTTTTTGTCTTCTGAATTTTCTATTACAAAAATACTCTTTGCTTCCTGAATCACTTTTCTAGAAAACCTAAAACTGTAAAGGATAATTTCAGTATCTTTTGAAAAATGTAGGAATGCAGGAAGAAAAATGATGAGGTGCAAGAAGAAATTACCTATAAATGGTTCTTTACTTGAGAACTAGATGTAATAGAGTGGGTTTGCGTTACCTCTGCTTGTCTTGTGCACATGGTGAAAAGTCCTTTTATATTCTTATTGGTGTATTCGGTAGATAGGGAAAAAAAAGTTAAGAATATTCCATCTTCATGTTCCTCATAAACTCAAAACTTTCCTACAAAATTTGTACCCAACACTTTCCTATGGTCGTGCCACAAGAACCAATAAACTAGGGAATTAAAGGGTGATTATCATGCTCAGATTTTCTGGAGGAAAAAAAGTTTATTCCATTCTATCAAGCATCACATCACATCTCCGAAAGAAAAAAAAAAAGAGAAGAACCTCTATGTACTTGTTTGCTTTAACTTTTGCAGAAAGCTACAAAGAGGTTTTTTATTCTTTGAAATACATAAATTCAAACATGTCTAAAGCATTTATAGTATTATTGACACTCTTTCTGGCAATTTTTGGAAGAAAGAAAAAGGGTAAAAAGGAATTCTTAATCGCATATGCTTAGGGTTTTGTACGTTATTTGTAGGACATAAACATGGTGCTATCATATTGAGGGTACACGATCAACAGAATGATGGGAAAGTATTATATGAAGTATGAACACAATCTGATTTGGTCTCTCAGTCATTTTCCAGTATCAATGAGAGTTGAAGCTTGCATAAGGTGCTTGAATTGACTTGGAGAAATCAGTGCAATCTATTAATGACTGATTGGAATCCAGATATTTCTCTGTCATCAAATTTTTAAGCTAATGACATTCCAAAAAATCTCTGTTTTCCTTTTCAAAAAGTGGGATTATTAAGTAAATATTCAAAATTCAAATAATAAACATCAATATAAATATAAGATTAAGACACAACCCTGAATCCAAATCTTAAAACAATTTGTGGATCTTATTTCTTATATAGTAGTCAGCTTGCTAATTCTTATTCAATATCATATTAAAGTCATATTTAAAATTCTAATAACAAATATATTTAAAGTTAAGTACCAATTAGTACAGATTATTATAAAATTAATTACCAACTAATACAGTATTAGGTGATTAGGTAAAAAAATTCATATATACATAAAAAAATAAGATGGCACATGCTTCTACCCTTTATTTTTGTTAGGCTATGCGTGATTAAAATGTAGTTTATCATGTTATTTATCACTCTTACAAAGTTCTTGAAAATGTCTATAACTCATATCAATATCCATTACTAAATAATTTTAATTATCTTAAATCAATCACAATCAATTATACTATTTATAATTTTTTCCATAACTCTTTAATCTAAATACTTTTTTTTAATGAGTATGATTCAGACCTACTTTAAATAATAATACTTATTTAAATATATTTATCTCCTATAAATATAAAAATATTTTATTATTATCAAGTTAGAATTAATACATAGTCTACAAATATGAAGGATAAAGTAATAAAACTTAATACAACTAATTAGATCAACTAATCATTAATTAAAGAAATAAACATTTACATGAGATAGAAAATTATGGATGTGGATCTTAATTTCGGCAAAAAGAACTATAAGCTCAAGAAAATATTCAACTGTAATTAAGATTATTAGAATTAGCATAGGAATAATATCATCTTCAACAACGAAGTGGTGGATCATTCTGAAATTTTTTCTTTAACCCAATTGAAGACTTGGTTTTGGGTTACATCTAAAATTCTTTTTGCTTGCTTCTCCTTCTCTAACGGGTGTATTGTCGCCTAACTTGTCTGAATTCGATTTAAGTGGTATGCTTCTGTTTTAGGTTGGCGGGTTGTTGTCTATCTGTTGGGTGTTTTATTTGGGTTGTGTGTTGGTTGTCCGTGAAGTTGGAATGAGTTTTACGTTTTGGTACTCTTTGTTGTGTTTGTTTGGATTGTTAGTTCTGTTGGTTTAAGTTGAGGTAACTTGTGTTAGTGTTTTGGTTTCTTTTGTTAGGTGGTGACTTTTCTCCCTCTGTTGGGGTGGGTTGCTAGATGGGGTGTGCTTTATTTTCATGATTTGTATAAGGGTTAGATCACCCCTGAAATGGTTCTATTTATTAATTATTCTTTGCTGATGAAAAAAAAGCATAAAACAATACATTGGATGCTCTTGTAAAGAATCAAAGCATAGAGTAATGAACAATAATGCACATCATCATAAGGATCTTACAAACTATGGTTCTCACATTCCATATATAAATTATAATAGAGATAGGTATTTACCTTGATTTATGAGAGTCTCTATGTGAGTGGTTTCCTTTTATCTCTTTTCTCAATCTATATATATATATATAACTTCTTCCATTAATCAATTGTCCTTTTATTTTATTAAATCATATTCAGACTTAAAGTCCGAAATCTATTTTATATGAATCACATTATAAAATTAATTTACATAATTTTCTAACATCATCCCACTTGACTCATATGAACTATAATACTTTCATGATTTAATAATTACATAAATCATAATTCACATTGAAAGGCCTTACGTAAATTGATTTTATCATCAATCAAAATCAAGAATACAAAAATAATAATAATAATAATAATAATAATAATAATAATAAGAGTCATGACGATTACATGTCATTTAATCTCCTTCCATGTACTACTGTATCATCATTACTCCCTAATATGACTTTATAATGAAAAGTCCATAATGGGTTCAAACATAATGTCATTTTCATCAACAATAACATAATTTGTTTTCTACACCATTATTTGCATGCTTATACATAAAGTAGAAAACATAAATTTTATAAACTTTTATACATCAATGAGCTCAGAACGTCAAATAAGCATTAATAACAACATTCATCATTCACTAGTAGACATAATGTTCATATTCTCAACATGACCAATAAATGTTTTGGGTGCTAACCCTTTTGTTAAAGGGTCAACAATCATAAGATCAGTGTTAATATGTTCTATTGACACTCTATGTTTCTGAACTTCCTCTTTAATGACAAAATATTTCAATTCCATATATTTAACACCTTCCGAATACTTGTCATTTGTATAAAAGAAGACAATTACGAAAGTATCACTATAAATTCTCAGCGGCTTGACAATACTATAAAACTTTCCAAGTCTTGAAATAAAATTTCGCAACCAATTAGCCTAAATTGTGGCCTTAAAACATACCAAAAATTCAGTCTCCATGGTGGATGCAACAATGCCTGACTGCTTTACACTTTTCCATGAAATCGATCCTCCGACTAAAAGATACACATAACCAAAAGTGAACTTTTTTTGCATCCATACCACCAGCAAAATCTGAATCTGTATATCCAATCACTTCAAGATAATAAGATTTTCTATACGTAAGCATGTGATTCTTTGTCCCTTGTAAGTATCTTAAAACTTTCTTTACAGCTTTCCAATTATCCAATCTTGGATCACTCTGATATCTACCAAGAATACCAACTGCAAAACTAACATCTAATTTTTGTACATGTTTGAGCATACATCAAATTTCTAACAACAGATGCATAAAAAATATTCTTCTATTGTTTTCGTTCCAAATCATTCTTTGGACAAATTTATATACAAATATATATTTGTGCTATTACTTTTATTTATCGTAATTCTTTTTCTCTTACATCCAAATAAAAAAAAAATTCATGATTTATGATGTAATACAAAACTTGAAATTTTATTATTTTAATTTGAAAATCAATTCATAATGCAACGAAAATAAATAAACAAATGAAACCTTAAAATTTATTTTTTATGATATAACGGAGGAAAAAGACTTGATATTTCATTATTTTATTTTAAAATTCTTTTTTTTTATTTTTTTAATTATTAAAATATTTTAAAAATTAAAATAAATTTAAATTACTGACACATTTCAATAAATTTATTTTAGAAATTCACATTACATACTTTAATTCAAATTACCTATTTTTTTCACATTTTCACACTGATAACTCCAAATAGATCACCGGAAATTCTCTATCTAATAACTCTAAATAGATGATTGGAAATTCTCTATAAAATCTTTCTCCAGTCCAGTTACACCATAAGTTAAAAATATGTGAAAAAAAATGTAAAGATGAAAGGGTTGCAGGTAGTATTTGAGAGTGTGATTGATGGATGATGGGATAGGATGTGCAGAAGTGCAGGAAATGGTCGTGAGAATCCACGCCACACTGCGTGAAGATTGAACAGTGGAAAGTGAAAACTCCACCACCATTCTTTTCTATTCTTTTCTACTATTCCACTTTTATTTGCATTACGTTACCCGCGTGCGATACCTGATGTGACCCACCACCCCTGCATCTTAGATTTCCCTCTCTTTCCCAACTAATTAATTAACCTTCTTTTCATTTACCATTTTCACTTCATCATTTCTTAACAAATTATTCCACTCAATTTTATAAAACTCACTCTTCAAAAATGAGATTTATATACTTATTTATATTGAAATATTTATCTTTAATTGATTATGATCTCCAATACTTTATATGTTTTCTTTAACTTAAAAAACCATTTTTTAGAAAAAAAATAACTCTTGTAATGCACTTATCAGTTAGTATTTCGTCATTAATAAATTACATTATTATTATTATTATTATTAACTCAATTAATTAAACAGAAGTATTTTATATCACATCATTCAAGGTTTCAAACACTTGTCGGTTGGGTTAGAATTCTTTATTGGATTTGGTGACCGAATAAATTGTCTGAGTCTCTCGGGATTTTGATTTGTGCTTGTGTGGGGGGCAACCAATTACAACACCCAGTCCTCGTTGCAGCTAACTTTACTGCCTATGTATTTAAATAAATAAAAATAATTAATTTCATACCAAGGAAAAATATAATTAAGTTGAGTTAATATTTATATCATAAAAGTATTTTTTAAAATTAATTTTAGTCATATTTATTGGAAAACTTACTTAAGTTAGCCTGTATATTTTTTAAATAATATTTTAAATACAATTTTTATAATAATACTACACCATTTTTAAATACATCTACCATGTCATATATCACAACATGTGTTGATGTTTGTAATAATTAAAGAAAAATTTATAAATATTTTTGTCATAAGATTTAACTTAAACCATCACAAATATAGCCTTTACAAACAATAACACTACAACATTCCTATTTTATTCATATTAAATAATATGCATGAAATAATCAATTAACATATAAACATATATTATTACTTCGTATTATATCTCAAAATATATCCTTTTCTCATAAAGATTTTAATATATACACAAAGGAATTAAAGCAAAATATTCAAAATAAAATAAAAACATTTCATCCTTCAAGTGTACTCTAAGGAGCCATATCACATGCAACTTTATCTGTTCCCATGTAAATTAACAGGATCATCACAGATTAAAGAAAACAAACACAAAACAGAGCATAGGGTAAGCTGACTATAAAATAATTCTATATAATTTCAATTTAACAAACATAAGTCATCAAGTCTCATAAAATTTCTCAAATCATCAAGTGTCTATCATAATCATCATTCACATTTCTCATGTCAGATTTCTACTAACCAACATACTCAGATACTTGACTATACTTCCGGAAGACTTGTGCATTGACTTAGACTCAGAGATGTGCATCTGTCATATTATCTCACTGTGAAATCCATACAGTTATGCGCATAAATAATCTCAATATCATCTCTTCTAGTATGACAAGGTTAACTCATATAATAGGTCAAGTTAGTTATATTTCAAACAACTTACCCATTCATATGAACCTCCTTCGACTCTCACCACCTGAACAACTTCATCTATATGATTCCATTATCTCAGAGAGTCAGGATATTTCCTTCTAGACGAATCCTTAATCAATGCACATCCTAAACAATCTTAACACAGTATCTTAATACTATGTCTTGATTAGATTCATATTCCAAATCTCACAATATCCAAAATCACACAATCAAGTCATACCAAAACTTAGAAATTCAAAACACACAAAATTTCATCTAATACTCACATAAATATCTAATTAAAGAATTTTTCAATTAAATATAAATAATTTTGTATATAACTTATAATTAACAATTATGAAGTAGAAATAACCAACTTTTTAAAAGCAAGTACAAAATTTTAGTTTAAGTTTAAGTTTTTTTTTTTTAAATTTAGGTTGAGTGAAAAAATTTTGTTTGAACAAAATTGCACCCATGAGCAACCCATAAATTTTGGCTCGAGTGAATTTTAATTTTTTAATGAAAATTAACCAACGAACACTCTAGAATTTTTTCCATTTTTGCTTGAACGAAATCCCATCTCGTTTAAGTGGAAATGGATCAGAAAGTACCTCAGAATTTAACCTATTTTCGTTTGAACGAGATCCCATATTGTTTGAGCGAAAATGGACCCTAGAGCACTTGATATTTTCATTCAATTTTTTTTATCAAATATACTAAACCAAAGTAACGAAGTCCCTACTAGAGTTGAATAGTTACTCTAAATCAAAATCAAACAACCACTACTCAACAACATTATCCTTTAAGTGCTTCATCAAATTATTTAAATACATTCATTTACTTATTCAAATAAAAAACAATATAATTTTATAATATCTACCATATATAAAATCTCACATTCAAATCTCAATCAACTTCTAATATACTTAAAACAAACAATATTGCAAGAAATTTTGAGACTGGTGACCACGTCACCTCCACATCCAGATCTTTTAGCCTAGAGTTCTATTGAAAATTTAAAACTAACTTCCCTTACTTCTCTTGCCTGAACTTAAGCATATGCTCATTAAGAGCTTCAAACCTATCAAAAGTTTAAGGGTAGCTTAATCTGTACCACAAAGTCTTGATAACAAATCTAACTATGTCACTAGGACCCTGAGCTAATAGAGATTAATCTTGAAGCTAAAAGAGTCACATGCAAAGCCTAGCGAGAGACAAAACTAACAAGTTCGAAATTTGACTCGATGAAAATAACAAAAATGAAATTAGTCTATCAAAGATTTTGATCGGACAGTCTTGTAGTATTTACTGCCAATAGTCTATTGACAGACTCTGATTGTCAAACTGATGATCGAGGAAGTCAGAATCTTAATTAGAGAGAAGGGAGAGAAAAGAAAAATAGAAGGTTTTAGAGAGATAGTGGTTCTTTTAAAATGAAACTTGAATAATTGAATTTTCTATTTATAACTCATTTTATTTTAATAATAAAATATGCATGTCATTTAAATTATATCACTTCTACTCTAAGGTTATTTTCTACATCTTTACCAACACCACACTACAATGTTATATCACAATTATTATTAATATTATTAATATAATTTATATTATTATTATTATTAATATAATTTATATTATTATTATTAATATAATTTATATTATTATTAATATAATTTATATTATTATTATTAATATAATTTATATTATTATTATTAATATAATTTATATTATTATTATTAATATAATTTATATTATTATTATTAATATAATTTATATTAT
>Ga0123342_1003252_pt1 | contig 26295 bp, 11 predicted proteins | sample Turbeawhitnodule_FD_89960 | JGI IMG/M metagenome (GOLD analysis project Ga0123342, IMG submission 89960) | Root nodule microbial communities of legume samples collected from Mexico - Turtle bean Mexico white nodule | ecosystem: Host-associated > Plants > Roots > Nodule | place: Mexico: Nepantla...
AAAAAAAAAAAAAAAAAAAAAAAAAATTTAATATTTAAAAAATTAAAAAAAAAAAAAAAAATTTTAAATAAAAAAAAAAAAAAAAAAAAAATAAATAAAAAAATATATTAAGATGTGAAGTGTATGTTTTTATTATTGAGAGTGTTAATATAAAAAAAAATCTAAGTATCAATTTCATTCTTGTTAAACCCAGGCTTTTTTTACTGTGTCTATCTTCACATAACACATTTTTTTACTAAAAAAAACTGTACCTAATTTTAATCTATATAATTATGTTTACCTGCTAAATTTTAGTTTTTAGTTTTTGGGCATTTTTTTTCAAAAGTGAAAAAGTGGAAAAAAAAGTCAATATCCTATTTCAGCTTAAATACATTTCAATTGTTTTTATTAAAATTTGTCACCAATGTAATAACAAAAATTAATACACTGCTAGAACTTGCAAGTTTAAGTATCAACTTTAACAACTAAAAATGGGTAGTTATATAACTTAGAGTATTTTAAAAAATATGACTCATTTTAAAATAGTTTTATTATATAGTCTTTGTACGTTGGATTTTGTTTTTTATAAAAAAAAAAAATTATCGTGCAAAGAGGAGGTAATCACAAAACAAAAACTAAGAAAAGATGTGAAGAGAAAGAAAAAAAAAAAAGGTAAAAAAATAATATTTATTCTTTGAATAATTTGTATACTAAAAGGTATATCCTAACATATTATCCTTATTTTTATAGGTTGACTATCATCTTTCAAATTCAAACTTGAAAAGTTCAATACTATATTTTTGGACAAATAAAGCTAATAGATGGGATAAATTTCATATTTACCAATTTAATCATTTCTAAATTATGCGTATGTCATCTTATAAAAAATGGAAAATAAATTCACTTTAATAAAAACTAAAGAGTTAATCCTATCAAACTTACCAGCCTATTTTTTTTCAAAGTTAGGAGAGTTATTATTCTTTTTTCTATTAAGTTGCAACTATGCTTTTTCAGATTTTTTGAAGTTGTTCTTCCTCCACGGTTGTACCTATCAATTTCTATTGAGTATGATGCAGATCTTGTTACATAATCTTCACAGCATAAAAGACTATAAATCAGTAACAATTCTCTATGGAACAAATGAAATATTACAATACTGAGATGCATGCTTTGTCGGGACCCTTTGTGAAGTATGTTTTTATTTATGAACAAATTTGGTTGTATTATTTATTGATGAAATGAGATGCATTAGCACTCAAATGTAAAGCACGTCATAGGTAATTTGTATTACAATATTGATGATTTTTATTTTATTTTAATGTACAACATTGTACACAAATGTACGTTGGACAATAGTGTAAAAGGGTTTGAACACCCTTAGTGTTCTATTATATTCTATATTTATATTTTTGTTGGAACCTTTTGTAAATGATGTTTTTATTTATGGAAAAATTGATAAACGTTTTGATTGTATTGTTTATTGATGAAATGAGATGCATTAGCACTCATAATATAAAGCGCTTATAGGTATTTTGTATTACAATATTGATTTTTTATTTGCTTTAATGTGCAATATTGTACACAAATGCACGTTGGACAAGTTTGAACACCCTAGTGTTCTATTCTATTTTATATTTATATTTTTGTTGGGACCTTTTATGAATGATGTTTTTATTTATGGACAAATTGATAAATGTTTTGGTTGTATTTTTTATTGATGAAATGAGATGCATTAGCACTCAAATGTAAAGCACGTATAGATATTTTGTATTACAATATTGATGAAATAATTTTTGTTTGCTTTAATGTGCAGTATTGTACACAAATGCATGTTGGACAATAGTGTAAAAGGGTTTGAACACCTGTAATGTTCTATTTTATTATATATTTATATTTTTGTTGCCGATAAAAAAAAACTATTAAGAGTGTTTTTTTGGGTTAGTAAACAATATCAGGTTAAGTTGAGTTAAATTTCCATCCTTCTATATTATACTAAGTTCAACTAAATCCACACTTGAGTGAATGGATTGGATTAGGTTAGGTCAAGGTGTTGAAAAAAAAAATTGTTAAAATTTATAATTTTCAAGTATCAACCTAATTAAAAAATAATATCATAATTTACAAGTATTAATTCAGGTTTCAAGTAACTTAATAAGTTCAGGCATAAGAGGTTTGTCCAAACTAATTCAAGATATCAAAATAAAAATAATACAAATTATCCATAACACAAGTATAAGAGTGAGTCTCAAGTCATTGATCATATTAAATTATTCACCTAAATCGTATAAAAGTGAGTTGGTTTGGGTTAGAGTGAGTTAGTTTGAGTTTTCCAATCATAAATGAAACTCAACTTAATATAATTGGATGAAATTGAGATGAGTTAGATTATGAGTAATGTAACTCAATTAACATTTATATTAAATATGTAATTAAATTTAAAAGAAATGAACGAAGATAGGATATTTTCTATTGAGTTATAATAAACTTATTTAATTCATCTTACTTATTTTTTAGGTATAATTATCATTTATGGTCCCTACATTAAGGGTCAATGGTTCATTTAGTCTAATAGTTTTTAAAAAAATCAATTTCGTCCTAAGCTTTTTTAAATTTATGCAATTTTGTCACTTCTGTTAAATTCACATAAAGGATGCTAAGTGATGTTGACGTGACATACAAAGTTGACACATTTATAAACATGTGTCTCCACATGTAATCTACATTAATCCTTCTTCTCCACGTGTAAACGACCATGTTAGTGATATGCAAAGAGTCCTCTACTCTTGACATTGATGTAAACAGTTGTTGTGCTTACTTAGAGCCCAATAATTTCAAAAGTTGCAATGCATTTCCAATTAGGAATACCCAATAATGTAGAAAATAAGAAAATTCTCAATTTTCTAATAGACACTAAAATAATTTCACAGACTGTTAGTGCAAATAAATAAATAAAAAAGTACAACCTTTATTCATGTTTCCTCGAAACACAACCAGGGAAGCTTTTTGTGAACTTTTAAATTTTTTTATTGATTGTTTGTTTTGTTGTGTTGGATTCACTACAACTGATTCTGAAATTGCATGATAGTTAATTGACTATGTGGAAAGAAAATAAATCATTTTTTTTGGTTAGTTTGGGGATAGCTTTTGGTAACCAATGGCGAAATGGAAGAAAAAATGAACCTTTTTGCTTTTTATGTTAAGTTTGTTATGTTGGAGTTCTTCAAAGTGGTCTAAATTGGCTGTCCTTGGAAAAAATGATGAAAAAGAAGAAGAATAATTACTTGTGCATAAGGAATAACGAGAGATTGTATTTGATTTCAGAACCAACTCTTAGGAGGAAACAAACCAATTCCATCATTTAAATCATACAAAACCTACATTGTGGCAACAACGTTAATACTTTAATTCGTTGATGCAACAGAGGGTATACATGACGAATACGTAGAGGATAAGATGGATGATGAGGAGCATCGTGGATCCAACAATGACAACATTGGAGGCATGAAGACTGAGATTAGGTGAGGAAGAGGAGAGTGAGAAGGATGAAGAAAATCTAGATAAGCTTGTAAAACTCCTTCTTCTAAAGCTCTATGACCCGTTTCTTCTCGAAGGTCACCCGCACTCTAACAAAGTCAAACACTTTCTAAGGCTCAATGTCCATAATTGTTGAAAATCCTAGGTCGCAGATGATGGAGAATTTGCAACAAACTAGATTACATGTGGAAACACGTATACATTATAATAGTATTACTCTATGTGCCACATCATCATTTCTTAATTTTGTTTATGTCAGTTTAACATAAATGACCAAATTACATACATTTTTTTAAAACTTAGGACAAAATAGATTTTTTAGAAAAACCACTAGATCAAATTGACATTGACTCTTAATGTGAGATAAAAGGGTAATTATATATATTTTTTATTCCAACTCACTTTATAACGATAAAATATCTCATGTTTTAAATTATAAGGTACTATTAAATATTTATTTTTTAAAATTAAAATTACCAAAATGATTACTTTAAATAATTTATTTGATTACTACTTTTTTTTAAAGTCTGTTACTTCTAGCAGGCTATATTGAGCTAGAGAGGTAGGGACCAGTTACATATTGGGCCAACATTGGACTTGTCTTGTAGTCAGTCTGTCCCACTCCCTGCCTAATTTTTGGCCCACATTCGGAAAAGCTTTTACTGGAGAATTCAGAGAACCATGCCTCTGTTTTTAAGGATATTAAAAAGAAACAATTTCATTAAGAGTAACTTAAAGTCATATTGAGGATTTGTGCAGATTAGATTGAATAGAATTTGGTAAAACCTACTAAAAAATAAATAATTTAAGTTTAAGTTGAGTTAAATTTATGTACTTTTTTATGTTAAACTCAGTATGACACAACTCAAGCGAATAAATTGGATTAGATTTGGTAAATTAAATCAATATTTTGAAAAAATTTGTTAAAAAATATAATTTTTAAATATTTACATAATTAAAAATAACATGATTTAAAAAATAATAATTTACTACTTCCAATAAATCAAAAAAATTAAGATATAATAAATTTGTCAAAATTAATTCAAGATGTGAGAAAAAAACATAAAATAATTTATTTATAATACAATTATAATGAGTCTCAAATTAAGTTTTAGATCATCTATACTAAATTCTATTATTCAATTTAATCCGTATAAACAAGTTAATTTCAATCGTGTTAAATTTAACTTAATCATAAATTAAATTTAACATAATCTTAATTTAGTGGTTTGCGTCCGATTACAATGATTACTCTACAGCATGTATTTAAAGTGTAAAGAAATTATATATTTTCTTTTAATTAAAAATTAAGCTTATGATAATTTTATTGAATTTTATAATATTTTAAAATTATATAAAATTAATTTCTTTCTGTCTGTGTATTTTTATTTTATTTTTACCATTATCTATCTGTGTGCAAAGATATTGAAACAAAGGAGAGAAAAAGAGAGGAATGGACATTGTCCTATATGTCTAATATACACGTTAAATTATTCTTCTGCGATTTTGATGTTTCCAAGTCAATTTGAAATAACATTATAAAATAGACGTTTGGTAGAACAAGTTACGAATTTAACGAAAAGCGTGTGAATAGATCTAGAAGGTGATTTAAAGTTATTAAAAAAAAATAGTAGATTTTGAAGCTGTTCAAAACTAAGCATCCATAAACCCTTTGCGTCGAAACGATATATTTCTGCCATTAGATCCTTCAATCAAGGTTGTGCATGTGCCTTTCAGTTTAAATATGTAAATTTTAGGAGGAAGAAGGTTATCTGATAGATGTAGTTTTTTTTTGGATGACTTAGAAAAATAAAAGTATGCTGTATTCTCTAATCATATTTAACTTTTAAACATCGTGCTTATAAGCTCTATGTAATTTAAATTATAATATCTATTTTATTTTAAGTGTTTTATTAGCGTTGAGTAAACATTAGGTTTTGGTTTATAGATAAGTTTTCATGCGAACTTTATTTATTTTGACTTTCGTATTAATACTTTTTCTTATAATTTTAAAATTATTATTATTTTATTTTAGTTTTATGCTTGGAGGGTTGTTAAGGGGTTGTTTAAGAGTATGTTTTTTTAAGTAATAGGTTAAATATTTATAAGGAGAATCAATTTTATAAATTAAAAAATATTTTTGATTTTGATATACTTAAATACTTTAGTGAGAGATCCATAAAAACATTTCAGTGAAGTATTTTGAAGTTCATAGTTCCTCAAGAAGTGAGTCTCGCACCACACCTTTTCTTGATGACATTATCTCAATTATTGTCACCATAGATCGAATCACTTTGACATCATCACTAATTCATATTTTTGAGAATTATCATATTTAATAAATTTTTCTTTTTTTTATTTTAAAAATTTAAAATTTACAATGGTCTTAATTTGCACAGTTGGACCATAAGAAAATAACGTTAGATCTACAATGGTTTCATTTGGAACAATTGATGAGGAAGCAATGTTAAAGCTACAACGATCTTAGTTAGCACAACTAGTCAATGAGAAAATAATGTTTAAGCTAGAATGATTTTAATTTTGAAAACTAACTCATGAGAAAATAATGTTAAAACTACAACATTCTTAGTTAGCACAACTGGTCAACGGGAGATAATGTTAAAGTTACAATGGTCTTAATTTACGTAACTAGTCAACAATCAAATAATGTTAAAGTTATAACGGTCTTAGTAAATACAATTGGTTGATAAAGAAATGATGTTAAAGTTAGAATAATCTTAATTTGCTCATATGATCGAAAAGGAAATTATGTTAAAACTACAACAGTCTCAATTAGCAAAACTAACTAACGAGAAAATATTGTTAAAGTTATAACAATTTTAGTTGTTAAAGTTGTAACACTCTTGGCCTGAGTAGTTGGTTCATAAAGGTAAATGTGAAATCTAGTCATAATAATTAAAGATCGAACGTTAAGTGTGAAATTCAATCATAAATTTATTATATAGAACACTAAACATTTGATAAAACGATTATAGGATTTGAACCTATGGACGAGATGTCTTGACATTTGAGCAACCTTTATTCTTTGGAGTTGGTAGAAACAATTTTTTCTTCAAACTCATAAATTGTCCTTTTTATTCTACTTTTAATTTTCAATGTTTGTTAGGAGATTATTTTAAAGACTATTTAGAAATTTGTTTTCTAATAATTGATTAAGCATCTTCGAGGAGAGTCAATTCTATAAATTAAAGAATTGTCCTTAATCTTGATATACTCAAATACTTTGGTGAGGAATCTCAGAATACTTCTCACCATAACAAGAATCAATATACTTCCATATTTATAATTATTTCAAAAACATAAGAATGAATGTTAAGTGGTACATCCACTTTATATATGATGTACCAAAAATGGGTTAGGATAATTATATTCATAATAGATAATTATAAATATAGGATTTTTATATATGATGTACCAAAAATGGGTTAGGATAATTATATTCATAATAGATAATTATAAATATAGGATTTTAACCAACTTTATCTTAATGATGTTATTCTTTTAATCATTACCTATAATACCTATTTTTTATGACGAGATTAATTCTTCTTGTTAGTTTCATGATGTTCTTGTCTTATCTAGGATTAAATAGTTTTTTATAAAGGTCTTTAGCGTGGTATTTGCTAGTTATGACAATTGAGATTTATATCTAGTTAATAGTTTTCATTTCAATTGAGGTTTATGTCTCTTAAGTGATAAATAATAGAAAAAGAATGTTAGTGAAATACAAGAAACTAACTTAAATTAACCATATTTTAGGTATATCAATAGTCAACCACTCTTCTATACTGAACTCTTGTTGAAGAACATTATAAAAAAATAAAGACTACTCATTATTTTATTTTTTTACATTCTCAGATATTATTGAACAAAATTTTAAAAAATTAAAGAATACTCGTTATTTTGTTTTTTTTTTACTTTCTCGGAGATTGAAGGTCTTACTAGTAGTGATGATAAATATTATGATTATTAAAAAATCTACTTTCTAACTTACTAGTTTATAAGAAGCGAAATTAGGTATCATGTATTTTTTTTTATAAAAGCTTCCAGGTTAAATATCACTGTACAATTTGACATCTCAGCTACACTGACATATAAGTAATAACAATAATCTGTTATCACATAAAAAAATATTATTAAAAAAGAAAGAAAATACAAAAATAGGGAGGATTACACCAAAACTCATATGTTGACAAAAACAATACATAATTAGACTATATCAATTCATGAAGAATTCTAAGAACATACTAGATGAAAGCCTATTATACCAATGAAATTATTCTCTATAAATAAATCATAAATTAACCAACTTATTAGTACGCTCATTCCCTTCACGAAAAAGATGAGTAATACTAAACCTGATTTTCTCACAGTAATTAAGACAAGTATTTCCTCGATTACGAAACATCCACGAAACATTAGTCATAGCAGTAAACACGGCACAAACCAATATATAATCATATTCAAGTCAGACATTAGTAAGTCTCATATTTTGAATTTTCTCAATAACATGTATAACTTCACAAAACTCACCAACCATAACAGCTAAATTGTTTATTTTGTACTTTTTAAATACTTGCAATGTTTATACAATGTAAGGACACTTAATTTAGAATGTAAACATAACAAAATCACAAGGAATTTGAAAATTCAGTGTACATTCAAATATTAAAGATATAAGAAATAAAAAACGATAAAACCCAACTAAATACAAATACAAATTAAGATTTCTTACCAGAATTCTAGACACACAGGAACAACCAAAGTAGTGGGACTGGGAAAAATAACCTCAAGAAATAAGTTTCACGATGATGCTCACACCAATTGAAAAGACAGCAAAATTTTCATACCAAACAGAAATAAAACAACACTGATAAACTCATAATAAATGGTAAAAAAACAGGCTTAAATATTTTTTTCCTAGAATATGGGATAAGTCTATTTATTGTGAGTTTCTATTTTTATTGAACTGTATATATATTTTTGAAATATTGTAATCATTCGATTTTAGCATCTGACATTATAGTCGTGCCAATTATTAAACTACTAAAACTATAAATGTATGATTTTAGCCTTCTAAAGTGTAATTATGTAAATTAAGTCTTTCAAGTAATTAAATTTATCCAATTGATATTATCTGTTTGCATAATTGAGATTGTACTACTATAGCATCTTGGATTAGGTGATTGGAGATGTGGTTCAATTGGAATAACTATAAAATGATGTGATAAATCCCATGAAGAAGTGTTAATTAAGGAAACGCAGTAAAAAAAGAGAAAAAAATGGTGGTGATTGAAGGAGAATTATGCGAGTGAAGTTGACCAGTAGGATTAATTAGCGATGACATACCGTTTACTTTGCGGTCGTTGCTGCTTTCCCCGCAACTCACCTTTCCTCGATACTGAATCTGGACGTTACTAAACCAGCCCAGCCACGCACCACACCACACCGCGCACCAATTTTCCATTTTAAAACTCAACACGGAAAGGAAAGAACCAAGCACAACCACCACGTACCACGTTCTCGCCTTCATCTCAACGGTGCGTCGTTTAACACCTTCAACCAATATATATATCACCAAGCTTTTTTCTTTTCTTATTTTCTTTCTTTCGTTCTTTTAAGATTCCTAACTCTAGGGTATTCTTCTGTTCCTTAGTTCTTACTGCCGCAGTCTCTAATTAGGGATCGCGGATCCGCGTTCGGGATTCTGTTTGAGGTTGCTTTTTGCTTCTGTTGTTTCTTCTGCTTTGAGACTTTTGGAATTTCGTGATATTTGTTTTCTTGGAGCTCCAATCTGCTTTGAATTCCTGTATATTGTTGAAAATAGTAATGGATCTGATGAGATTGTGCTGTTCTGGTTTGATTTAGCATGGTATTGTTTTCTATAGGCTGAATCGTGTCTTTGAGGATTTAGGATTACGGTTGTAGTTAATTGTAGGTCACTGTGTAATTGTGCATTTCGTCAACTTCAATATTCATTGTCCCTGTTCGCATGTTTCTTTGAATTTTTTGTTTGACCATTTTTTGCGATGTCTTGACCAATAAAACAAGAGCTTCTCATAAGAATATCAGAATTAGTTGTTTTTAACTTTATATATAACCGTATCTATGTCTATATTGCTGCAGATGTCATGTCAACTCTCTGGACGTAGATATCAATGAAGGGTGAAATAAGATTTTTATATTTCTTGTTGATTTCCCTTGTTTTAAGTCTCCTTGTATACTATTATAAACTTCTACTGTTTACTTGGTTATGGTAGATTGCATTTTGTTTCGTTTTCCTCGCTGTGAAATGTAGAGCAGAATGAGAATTTTACTCTATTTATTGGAAATTAGGAATGCGCTTCTTCTCATGATTTATTTTTCTGTGCAGATAAAGCTGTGCGATTCTGAAACTAGTGATTCATCTTATTGCATGAAGGCAGAGCTGTAAGAAATTCAGTTTGTGTATTGGAAGCTCTAGTTCAACATGTCTTCTGTAAGCAAGGGTGATAGGAAGGCTTCTCTTGATGCAGCATCATGGTTGTTCAATGTGGTCACGTCTGTGGGAATAATCCTCGTGAATAAGGCCCTGATGGCTACATATGGTTTCAGTTTTGGTATGACCTTGCATTTACTTTTCCCATTCCCTCTCCTGAATCTCTGTTTTGCATGCCTTTGATTTAAAAGATGCCACACTTCTTTTTCTATCCGTTGTATCTATAAACTAACTATCTTGTGCATTCTGTTTTGGTGTCACACATGTATGTATTTGAAGGTGTAAAGAAGGAGTAAGCTTTTTGATATTATCTGTTGCATCATTCAGATTGCACTACAATAGCATCTTGAATTAGGTCATTGAGTATGTGGTTCAATTGTAATAACTACAAAATGACCTAATAGACTGGAAATTTGATGTAGCGTGGAAGTGAACTAGAAAAGATCCTATAGGATGGGCATTTACTTTGTGGTTTGTGAAAAGCTATAATGTAGGGACTTTGTCTTGTTTACTCCTGACTTTAATTTCATTCTCTTAATGCTAATACTTTAAGTTAATATGTTTTTATTGTGTCTACCTTTTTATTGATGACGTTCGATATAAAATTTCCTATGATTTGAAGAGGCATCCGTTATGTCGAGGTGGTAGTTGAATAGGGAATAAATTAGCATCACAGATACTGTAACCAATGCTATGTTGTTCGGTAAAACTGATAGAAAGGAAATCTGAGCTAAAGGTATGCATTCAGATAACAAGCTGAGGTGGTACAGATTGCAAACATTTTTTCAGTGATGTGAAATCCAAAAATATGAGCAAAATCTGCACACAAAAAAACTTCTCGTAAAAAACTTAATTGTGATGTTCAAGATAGGCATTCAAAGTTTCCACTATGAAAGTATTTTTAGAACAACCTTTCAATTTGCATGGGTTTAGATCAATAACAACAGTATTACTATTTGTATATCTCAACTAAAATAACATAAACGTACTGAGAAAAGCATTGGATGATAGATTTAAAATCTCTTCTATTACTGGTCAACCAAAGAATAATTTGGTTTATGGTTTCTTTTTATGTAACTTGTAAGGCTACAAAATGATCGTTTCTGAACTTCTAGACCACTCCTGAATCCTGACCTTCTGTATTATATAATGCTACTATGCAGCTACTACTTTAACTGGTCTGCATTTTGCCACGACAACTTTGTTGACGCTGATTCTTAAATCGCTGGGATATATTCAGACCTCTCATCTTCCATTATCTGATATAATCAAATTTGTATTATTTGCAAATTTCTCCATCGTTGGGATGAATGTGAGTTTAATGTGGAATTCAGTTGGTTTCTATCAGGTAACATTTACACTTAGAGCAAAGATAACATTTTGAACTCTCTTTAAAATAAAGCTATATTTATAATAATTCTTCCTTGAAATAAAATTGTCAGATTGCTAAGCTAAGCATGATTCCAGTATCCTGTTTTCTGGAGGTTGTCTTGGACAATGTACGATATTCAAGGGACACAAAGCTTAGTATTGTTTTGGTTTTGCTTGGTGTTGCTGTCTGTACAGTCACCGATGTCAGCGTCAATGCAAAGGGTTTTATTGCTGCTTTGATAGCAGTTTGGAGCACAGCCCTGCAACAGTATGTAAGTAACATACACTAACATAGAATCCTGAATCTTTAGTTGGGAGATACAAACCAATCAAATTGAATTCCATGTCATAAAGGCTGTTTTGCATTGGTAAATGTTCACTTTCTGGTACATGATACTTGTTGGCAACATTCAGTTATTTAACAATCAATATCTTTGTTATAGAACTTAAAATTAAAAAATTGGGAAGCCTGCTATTATTTTTCTGTGTTTTTTCTGCAATTTTATCACAAGCAGTATTCTCAGGTGCATCTAGAGCAGACTTCAATAACTAGCTTTAGTTTACAACACTTCTAAGTATTCTTGCTTTTGTTGGTTTCATGACTCAGTCTTCTTGGGATTATATTTAACAATAATTTTTTCTACAGTATGTGCATTATCTTCAGAGGAAGTATTCTATTGGGTCATTTAACTTGTTGGGCCACACAGCACCAGCACAGGCAGGAAGTTTACTGCTAGTAGGCCCCTTTCTGGACTATTGGTTGACAGGCAAACGAGTTGATGCCTATGGATATGGGTTGACATCCACTGTAAGTTTTCTCTATTTCTTTTCTAGTTTTTTTCTCTCTTTTAAATCTCTTGCTGTGATTAGGGAGAGAAGTAGATACTTGTGAAATTTATTTCTGTATCAGGTTTAGGCTGCCTTATTTTTTCTGGTGAGAAGTTTAAAATTACTCTTAACTGTAAGGACCGTTCCTGATTGCTGTGTATTTCTTCTAGATGGATTTCCTATTTGTTATATAAGTTAATATACTACTTATTGCTTATCATAGAACTGAGTGCCAAATTCTGCTGCCCAAATTCAGTGTCAGGTTGCATAGTGACATTGAGAAAGCATCCTTAGGTTGACTGAGAGTAAGCCTAGTCTTAATCTTAACTAATTCATCCTTATTTTAAACTGTCCCATATTCAATTTATAAGTCCTTTAAGTGTTGCTTGCAGCTAGAAGTTCTGGATGGCTCCTTAAAGAATTTTTCAAAATTCCAGATTTGCTGTTTAGAGTCAATAAATAGCTTTTGAAGTTCAAAGTGTCATAACAATCAAGATAACTTCCCCAAATGCACGTTATTTTTTTAGAGGGAAATGACCTTCTTAGTCTCTTTTGAAGAGCTGGAGTTTCTTTTTTAACAAATGTGTTCATTGTGCCCTTTTTATTACTCCCTGTAGCTGATATTTAGTTAACTTTATAACCTTACAACAAATAGCGTCTTTTAAAATCAAAAGCATGTTCATATCTAATTTTCTCTTTCAAAATGTTTAGACTAGAAAAGAAATAATATTCCTGAAAAGTGGCACTTGATTGTTTCTGTATTTGGTGCGATTGTTTCTGTATTTGGTGCAAACTAGTACTGCTTGCTTGGGTTAACTGATCCTTTAAATTCATTTAGAAATTGAATGTTTGGTTCTTTGTGTTCATAATGCGACCAATCTAGTTTAAAATATTAACATGTTACGAGGAATTTTCATTTAGAAAGATCCATCATATTTGTTTATCATGTACGTCTGAAGGAAAAACTATCTTTCTGAATCATTACTTTTTCTGAGGTTTTGTTGAATGTTGAAGATTTTTATTAGATTTATACAATCGTGTTTCAGTTGACCAGTTCCCTAATTTTGTATTGGAGATTTTTATTTCGTCCATCCTGGTTTGCCAGTAATACTTCTACAATAATTTCCTTGATCTATGTTGTTGCTTGAGACTAATGCTAAATATAGTTGGTAGCGTGTCTATTCATACAGTACATGTAAAAGGCATGAACAACTTTCTAACGTCCATGTAAATTTTGCTTTTATCTCTATACTACTGGTGGCATATATGCATGAAAAACTCACTACATCCATGTAAATTTGCATCTCTCACTATACTGGTTAGCAGCAGCATGCATATAGCTCTTTTTATTCATAAATAAAAGCGGTGTATTCTTGACCATTGGTCGGTATGCACAGAATGTGGGAGGGTGCCCATCCTTGGTCTCCCTTAGAACCAAATGTTGTAGCTGTCATTTTCTTTTCTAAAGGATTTGGATCTTACCCCTTTACCTTAGGAAAATACTGTCATTTTTTTAAGAAACATTTATTCTGTGGAGGGACCAACTGTTTCCTGTGTATGGACTGTGCACGTTTTGTTTGTCTTTCTCTGGAAAATGACATGGGCATTTTCGTAAGCAAAGGGGAGAATCCAAATATGTATACACTTTATGTCAACTTTATAAATACTGTGCAGTGTAGTACCTTTACTCAAGAAAATAATGAATACTGTGACTCCTGGAACTCTATTATTAAACTGAGCTGCTCGTGATGTCTGCAGTTGTTCATCATTCTGTCTTGCACCATTGCAGTAGGGACAAACCTCAGTCAGTTCATCTGCATTGGTAGGTTCACGGCTGTAACATTCCAAGTCCTTGGTCACATGAAGACTATTCTGGTCCTAATCCTGGGATTCATTTTGTTTGGAAAAGAGGGTCTCAATCTACATGTTGTTCTGGGTATGATCGTTGCAATAGCAGGAATGGTCTGGTATGGCAATGCTTCTTCTAAGCCAGGGGGGAAAGAGCGTCGTAGTTTTTCCCTTCCCAAAACACAAGATTATAGTTCACTACCTGTGTCCTCTGAACCAGATCCGAAGGTATAGAAATTCACTAGAGAGAAAGTGTTGCAACTTTTGGTTAACTGTATGGAAAATCAGGTGTCTATTAGGCGAGCTGGATTAATTTTCTTTATACCTGGAGTGAATTCCCAATTATTTATAGATCATAGTCATATCCTTGCTTGTGTTAATGAATTGTTTGGGAGGGAAATGGGAGGAAACAGCGTTGTTAAAAGAGGGGAAATCTACGGTATGTTCCATTTTTTAATTACAGATAATGTTACTGTTACTTTTATAGTAAAGTTTAATTCCATTTTTGCCATTTGGAACGGTTCCGTTGTTAACCTTCTGCTCATGACAACTACTAGCGTGTTTGGATTGCATTCCTTATATGTCGAACATACTTTTGAAGAATGATGTTCTCTGTACCTAATACTCTACAATAGTACTTTTGGCTGTTTTACCATGGTAACACAAACATGTTATACGTTATAGGGGTTCAAAGGAATGTGTCGGGTTCAAATATAGGAATGTGTGTTGGTAGATGATCTATAATCCTTGTGTGATTTACTTCGGCTCCACCTTAGAATCAATAGAACCTTTCGTAAATAAACAAGTATCAATTTCCTTTTGAAATGGATTGTTGTGCTAAAACAAGCAACAAGGAAGCAAACACTCAACAAAGAAACCGACATATAAGGAATAAACAGGAAATAAAAAGTATATATTGCCTTGACCACTCGGGCAATGTGCATGCATAATAAATGGAGGGTCAATCAGTGGATTATTAGTGAGAGTTATTTACCTTGTAAGGCCAATAATACCTTGGTATCCAATTAGGTTTAAGTAGGAGGAATTTGGTTCAGAAAATATGAATAAGGCCTGCTATTGTTATGTTTAGTATTCTCTACAGTTGAAGTAAAATTTATATCTGTTATAGGTGGAACTGTATTAGGCCCTCATTTGTCTGTAGGGAAAAAACAAGAAAGGTTGAAGTAAGTTGTACCAGGGATTGGCAGAGCTAAATAAAAGAGCATAGTAAATGCCTAACGTTATGTTAGGTGGGCTTCCCAGTAACCTAATCCTGAATAATTGAAGTTGCTTTCTGGAAGGTTTTTGTAGGATTCACTTGCCATGGTCCCAACAACAGCTAGATCTGCATATTTTACACAGCACTTTTGAGACAATGGGAAAGCAGGACCTGTAATAAAAGCCTGATTTTCTGAGACATGGGGAATGATGCATTCATGCAAAACAGTAAAAATTAGGTTAAAACTTGACATTTATGGCGTCACGTACCAGCACTTCTGTAGTAGCAGGTCAGCACCTGGCTCTGTCCAACGCTAAAATATTTGGGTTTTTCCCCTTCTCTACTATTCATTTCCACGTAAATTTTCAATGTAAATTGCTCGGCGTGCTACTTGCTTGCTAGTTTCTGATAACTCCACTGTGCATTCTTTTTATTTTGGAGAATAAATTTTAGACCGTTAAATGCTTCTTTGCTTCATAATAACTTTTACAGGATAAATTTGAGGTTTGGCTAATTTTAAGATACATTTTCGGTGATTTTTCTTTTTCTACTTCCTAATACAGTACTTCAATGTTTTCCCTTGCAATCATGATTTTTTCTTGATCAAAATGTATTTTCGAAAGACTTCACTTTTTTATTGGTAACCTTTATTTTAATAAACTAATTTTAATTCAGGAGATGCTTTTGAGTAAGAATAATTTGTACTAATATAATAGTTAAAAAAGACTTAATTTTTAGGAAATATTTAAAATAAAAACTTGATTTTTAAAAAATGTTTTACACGATCTTTTAACATATTTTTTTCTGAAGAGTTTTGAACCAGTTTACTCATGCACATTTTTCAGAAACAAAAGAAAACAATACCAGTTCTCGGAATATGGGTATATTGACTTTTGTAGAGTATTCTTTATTATCAAAGATGTTAAACTAAACGATGGAGAGATTTGTTGGGTGCTGAGGACAATATGGAGGAATCAAATGGGTGAATTCGTTATAGTTGCAGAATGAGATCACCAATGAGAAAGCCTATGCTTTCTGATCTTATTATGTTTGTTGTTGAGATACTGCCGACTGAATGAGAATTCCCACTATCACTATCTTCTTCCTACGATGTCAATATCCAAAGAGAAGCGTCTTTTTTCCGATGTACCATGTTCCTAACTGTTTTGATTATTTATATATATATAATAAAGTAGAACAAACTTATATTCCTTGGAATCATAGTCTAAAATTTTTTATGGTTCTATAAGATATTTAATAATTTGTATCAATTTTCTTTTGTCTTTATTAAATATTAACGAAAACACAGACCTGACAGCGATTGTGTCTGTATTTTTTAAATTGTTTTTTAAACTTTTTCTGTTTTTTTTTATTAAAAATATTATATTGTATGTTTATAATGATTATAATTTTTTTTTGAATTAATATATTATGTAAATTTTTAATTTTTATTATATACATAAAAAACATTAATTTAGAGTATTTTTTTAAAGGATAAATTATATATATTAAAAGGTAAAAGTTATTATATATATGTAACAGTTATTTATAAAAAGATAAATTATTTAATTATTTTAAAATAAAAATAATTATTCAATTATTTAGTTTATTAAATAGTGAAATAAATTATTTTTTTAAATGAATAATTACACCTATTTTTTTTAAAAAAATTACTGTTATTATAATAACTATCGAAATAAAAATATATTATTAAACTATACAAAAATTACTACAAGAAAATCATCAAATAGAAACAAATTTTAGATACCAAAAATAATTAGTTGCTAACTAAATTAGAAATTATTTTAGAGACTACAAAATAATTTTGATTTCTAAATTAGTTTCTATTATTGTTAAATAGTTTCTAAATTGGTATCTAATTAGGTACCAAGATTTTAACTACCATTTATTTAGTTTCTAAATTTGTAGCAAAAACCTTGGTAGTAAATTAGATACCAATTTAGAAACTATTTAATAATAATAGAAATTAATTTAGGAATCAAAAGTTTTTTTTAGTTTCTAAAATGGTTTATAATTTAGTCACTATAACAACTAACTATTTTTGTTCTCTAAAATTGATTTTTATTTCATGATTTTCTTGTAGTGAATTATTGAAAATTGTACCGGTATGGGCGAGGCCGACTCCTGGTCTCCCTGCTCGAGACCCACCTGGCTGCCCGAAACATGGCCAACCTGATCAAGACCCGGTCAAACCTGAGAGATATGGCCGAACGACGAGGTCGACGACTTCTTGGCCGAGACCTTAGAAGACTTGGCCGAGATGACCGAGACCACGAGAACTTGACCGTTGGCCAACCCATACCATGACGACTTGGCCGATGACCGACCCCTATCACAGTTAACGCTCAAACCAAGATCAGTGAAGTTAATCCATCATTAAGAATTAGGTAATGCAACCCTAAGCGGTGTCCACCTTGATAAACGGGCCCAACAAGGTAGGCCCATTAGAATAATATAAATAACACGCATCCCAAGGAATAAGGTATGTCATTTATTACTGTTCACCTATCTGAGAGCTGACCACCCGCTTTACTGACTTGAGCGTCGGAGTGCCTTCGCACGTACCCCCACCATCCGGTGTTCACCCGAGACCGAGTGCCGAGGGAGAAGCAGGAGGACGAGAAGAATCTCAGCTCATCACCCACTCACCTGCTCGACCGAAGGAAGGAGAAGAAGACTTCAATAGTTCTTTACGTCCCATCTTCCTAGTAGGAACAAAAATTATTATAGAAAATAATTTTTGAATATTGTTGTATGTAATTTTTTTTATTGTGTATGTTGTTTTTTAATTGAGAATAATTATTTTGAATTAGAAAAATAGTTATTTAAAGGGTGAAATTGTAAGAAATTCAGTTCTTTTTTTTTTCAAATTTGCATTTCTCTAAATTTTAATTTAAAATAAATAATTTTTAAATTTGTTATATTTTAATATTATAAAAGATAAAAATTGAAAACGTGTAAAAAAATAAATCCTCTTTCATATATTGTTATAAATTATAAGTATGTATAAACATATACATTTTTATCAATATATATTTAAAGAGAATTTTAAAAGTTACGAGGAAAAATTTAGTACATTAATTAGTAACATTATTTTAAAGTTTAACAAAATCAATTGAATTAATTAGTATGTTTATTACTTTCTTATAAGAATGGAAGAAGTGATATAAAACTAGATTTAAAAAAATAGAATATATTAATAGTATATTTTTATATGAGTATCTAACAATAATAATATATACTATCTTTATAATAATTATTTTAAAATTATATTGTATATTATTTTTATTAAGTTAAATATAATTTTAGTGTATATAAGAATGATATTTACTTTCTATATTTTTATCTTTTCTTGTCTTAGATTGTAACATCTCTATATTTTTCTCAAAGGAATTAGAGGTTAACATTCCACTAGTTGAGGATATCAAGTCATTCCAAAACATGCCAAGTTCTTAAAATAATGATACAATCAAAAGAAAAGACTAAAAAGCGATGAGAAAATAAGCATCAACAAAAAGGAGCTTGTATTAATTGCAAGACCATAACATACCCATCAATTCTAGAAAAAACATGCAAGAATTTAAGAATATTTACTATTCTCTTTATAATTGGTAATAACAAATTTGAAAATGTCATGTTAATTTTGGAATATTTTATTAATGTTATGTATTGTCTCCATTTTTTTTATCTCTTAACCTTTACAACCTACAAATGTGATGATTCAACTAGTAAACATGAGAATCACACATTTAACGGGAGTAGTTTAATATGTTTTGGTTCAAGTTAATCAGTTGATTTTTCTTTCAAATTTTTATGTTTTAATGTGGAAAGGGAGTCCTCCTCTAGCAAGACTCCTCTCATTCTTGTTAGGTAATTCAAAAAAATAGCCTAAACTAAAATTGATGTGTATACATGAGTACTTTTTATGAAGTTTGGATATAATGTAGTGAGAATTAACATTTTGGGTTCCATAAAACATTAGGTTTAGGGTAGAAAGGTTTCACCCAAATTGGAGTAAAGCGTAAAATTGTACACAAAAAATTGCCTTTCTAAAGTTGACATAAGGTGTGTTTGTATGTACGTTGGTGTAAAACAATTTTAGCTCGTACTTCAAGAGATCTTTGATATTAACAAAAGCTTTCTGATATCTTCTTAGTAGACAAGAAGATGAAAACATTTTTCTACACCAAAAAATAAGCTTATAAAGAATTTTGTGATGTACAATGTTAGTATAATTTTGTGAATATATCTTGAGTAAGGTTTCACTTGTCATATGAAGCAAGAGAACACAATGTGTTATATCGTTTGTGAGACGAAGAACTTACATATCACATTATCTATTTCAAAACTAAGCATATTCATGTTTGCACTTTATTGTTTCGCACTTATTCAAAATCATTAAGGATCTATTGGACTTTACTCTAACAAAATTGTACAAGTCTAATATGGAATTACCAAAGCTAGATAAACTTTTTTGTAGATTTGAGAAATGAAGAAATGAGAGATAAATCATCCCAAACAATTAAGTGGAAACATATATAAAACCAACATATGATCTAACATAAGTAAAAGAGCATACTAGATGTCATGCTCACATGTTAAGAAAACACATTGGAGAAGCAAACTTAGGTAAGTGGGTAAAAGTCACGCAACTTGGAGAAGCTTATTAAACTATCTTCACTTGAATCATTAAGACAATTGAAATACTGAAACATTTGACTTTTTTGTAAGAGAAAAATATCAAATCGCCTAATGTATATATTAATGTTTTTTATTTCAAGAAAATATAACATTTGTAAAAAGCAAGAAAAACACAAGAAGAGAAGGTTGAATAGTATTTTCAATTTTTTACTGTTTTTCACAAATATTGTCTAATACTTTGCAATCAGATGATAGGTTTAGCATTTGATTAGACGAACCAATTCAAATTTTTGTAAACTTAATCTTAAAAGTTTCACCTTCTTAAGTTACTTACAAGTAAATAACATTGTGAATTCAATATCCATTAAGCACATTATCATGCTAAGTACAACCAATTAGTCTTTTGGATCCCAGCGAATTTTGGCTAACTGCGTTTAAGTATTCTTTCCACAGGTCACATTTGGATCAACCACATATTCTTTCAACCAACCACTTTTGGCTTAATCTAAGTATTCTTTTAACAAGTCAATATTGACTCAAGACAAGTATTCTTTAAAAAAATAAGTCATTTATGGCTTGAGACAAATACAATGTCTTTGTGATCAAAATATCACATTTTATGCTTACTAGATAGGATAACATCTTTCAACGTATACAAGGTTTGTACTTTTTCTGTTAGTTTCCTGGAATGAACACAAAGAATGTTCTTATAAAGCTTTTTAGGGTATAAAGAAAATTCATCAGAATTTCAACAATTGCAACTAATGGTTATTCTTCTCATTCTTTTCTTCGAAGCAAGTCTTTATATAAACTTAAAAGAAATTAGTCGTTGCATTCCATTTTCTGGTCATTGAGTAGCCTTGAACTCATTTTGATATCTTCTTCTTCTTTCTTTATTGTCTATCGAGCTTGAATGTTGAGAAACATTGAATTTGCTCCATGTAACATTAATTACTTTTCTCGTCTTCATGTAACATCCTTGATACCTGACAATACTTATCTTCCTCGATAGCATAATCTTTAACGATAAACAATGATAAAAGTGAACATCTTACAGGACATATAATTGATAGGGGTGGCAATGCGGGTTGACTCACCCCGCATAGGCCTGCCCCACGTTTGGTTGGCCTGCCCCGCGTTTGGGTTGGCCCACGCAGACTACGAGTTATGCGGTGTGGCCCTAAGCGGGTTAACGAGTTAGATTAGTGAGTTTGTCCCGCACTTTTTGGTAGCGGGTTGTGAGTCGGGTTGTATGGCCCACCTCGCATTGTCATCCCTAATAATTGAGTAAGAGTTGAATATTGTTTGTGTCAAGATAAACAACTTTTTTGTTTTCTAGTTAGGAGTGATAGATGAACAATACTTATCAAAGTGTAAAATGATTTAGTGCTAACTAAATTTTTAGTTCTTAATCTTATGAATGATTATAAGAGGTTTTCGATGACATTATGTACATGTAACCTATAAGTGATAGTGAAAATTATTTGTTTAATTATATTGAAATCAAGAATGAAATTAGATGTGATCCAAAAATTGAGATTAATGAGTATTACGAATTATTCTTTACATATCTATTATACTTCTTACTTCTGTACCTTTAAAAATCTTTAAACTTGAGTTTAGCGAAATCTGTTATATTAAAAGCTTTTTAAAAATACACAAAAATAACCTACGATACAATAGAGATAAAAAAAAACAAGTCCAAAACAAACGTCTTCTATAATCGAAATTTCGTAAATTTAAGTTTAAAAATTATTATTGTTAAAGTAAAAGAATCACCTTTTGTTTTCCTTTCATTTATAACAGGTTTAAATTATTCAAAAATGCAAGGACAGTTAAAAAGTCAGTAATTAATATGAATTTAACTTATATGTATATCGTGAATACAAAAATAACACTATTAATTAAAAAACATCACTCTATGTATAACTTTTAATATGATTAAAAATATACACACACAAAAGAATCATATTATAAGTTTTTATGATTAAATGCAATTAATGAATCCTACAGAAAAAAGAAGCAATTAGTTGAAGCAAGATACCCAGTTTAAAGAAGGAAAATATGGAGGGTTATTATAATTTTGTGCATAATAACTGAGGTGGCAAAGTAGAATTTTGATTTGATTTGATTTAAGAGGTAAATTGAATTAAATTCTGTAAAAGTATATGAAGTTGTAGGTATAGTAGATTAGGATAGGAAGAATGATGATAAAGAAATATTTTGCAAGAAATGTGCTAAAAAAATGACAAATTTTGAGGTTCTAATACAGCTGCTACCAGGTCCCACTTTATTGAATTTATATGCGTAAGAGAGAGGAAGCCATCCTGGCCTAATATTTCGGTGGGAATGGAAATTATTAGATCATCTTATAATTCCTATTTCTCTTTCTCTATCTATTTCTACACCACCCCTATTCTTTTTTTTACACCTCTTAACACTTGCATTAAATAACTTTCCTAATCCAAAAATCCAAAATTAATATACCATACTTAATTAATTACTTTTGACACACCCTCCTCCATCATGATATCTATGTTGCGGATGTTATTCCTATTATACTAGTCCTTCCTTCCTGAACACCCAAGCTGGGGGACAAAAAGCATTTGGTCAACTTGAAAACAAAACCCATTATGGAAAAACCAAAATGGAAAAAAGGTCAAAAAAATTATAATCACTTCTCACACTTGCTAATTCAAACCAGAATTAAGTTAATCACCACCCTCTCTCTTCCATTTACGTTGTTCATTGCCAAAATAATTGGGTAGGGTCGCTCTCAAAAGGTCATGCCTCTCGTGTGCCATTCATTTTCATTCTCATTTCTCTTTTGTACTTGCTATTATTTCATGCAAAGAAACACAAAAAGACGGCTACACTCTCTCTCTATATATATATATATCTATCTCTACACCACCATGATAAAAACACTAGATAATAGTAATCATCCAACTTTCATTAACTTTTATTTATTTATTTAATTTATTTATTTATTAACTTTTGAGGATTTAGACCCTCACCTAATGCGCACGTCCTTAATCCCTAACCTTACCCCACCCACCACCCCTTTCCTTCCTTCAATTTTCTTGTAACAAGAGGAGCCACGTGGACCCACCTAGTCCTTTCATGTGGGACCCTTTAACCCTTCAATTATTTTATGCGCGTGCTTGTGCACGTGTGGTGTCCTCTCTATCCCTATCTCTCTATCTCTCTATCTCCCATTCATAATTCATCTTTCTCTTCTCTTAATTGGTTCGCTGTAACACCCATGCCACCATTAATTAACACTATTATTATTATTATTATTATTATGCATATTCATTTCACCCTCCACAAAAATAACCCTTCAGTCAAACCTACCTACGCTCGATACAATTCTCTTCTTTCGCCACGTCATCACACTGGACACCAGCACGTGTTCATCGCACCCTCAGGCCCCTCCACATCATAATCATCACCATCATCATCATTTTCTTTTTTTAATTTCTTTTTACCTTTTTTCTCATTTCTCATAATAAAACTACCCAAACCTTCTTTTCCCCATTTTCAGTGCCCGTTTATTCATTCTTCCGAGAGACCCATCTACTTGGGCCCCACTTTTCAAATCATTCATTGCCCTGAGTCAATCAAATTTTCCTTTTATTGTTTCATCACCGCTGCGTTACTCACTTGCATTAAACACATTCTTCAACTATCACCCGTCTTAGAATCTTTTCTCAACCTTTTTTAATCTCTTTTCAAGAACATAATTAAAGACGAGGTTTTAAGAAGATTCAATAACCAGTAACCAATTTTAATTTAAGAACATTTAAGAAAACAATAAATGAAGAAATAATTTTGTCTCTGTAGAAAATTTTGATGGGAAGTTCTCCTACACGCAATCAGATTCACAGACACATAACCCTCAATTACCACCAAACTTTCTGCGTCAATATACTCTTCCCTCCCAAAAAGTATTGATTTGGAATTTTTACGGAACTTTTTTAATACCTTGAAAACAACATTTAAAAGACAATATAGAAAAGGAAACTTCATCATGAGAACGTCTATGAAGACAATAAAAAAAATAAGGAGGTTTTCTCGGATGAACTTTTGAATATTTAGAAAATCAAAAAATTAATAATATCTGTACTACTCAATTATTGAGAAGTTTAGGAACATAAATAACTTAGCATCCCATACAAATTTCTTTATAAATTGTATAAAAAGTTTAAGACATAAAACAGTTTCATGTTTTTTAATATTTTACTTCCTCATTTCTTCAAAATTCACTTTTTATATTTGTCTGAAAACAAACAAGGCCTGAGTGAAAGTATTGAAGTGAGATGGGTGAGGATAGTAAAAGCTTGCGGTGAGAGTGCAGTAAGTTTTGAAAGAGATCACTTTTTCATTCTTCTTTTGCGAGAGAGCAGATACTCAAGTACTAACTGTAAAAACTGATTAGTCTATGCTTTATGTTCAGTTCATTTACCAGTAAGATTGAAACATAAAACGTATAATTAAATTTGGATTCAATTAGTGAAAGTGTTCACAATTATCGTTAAAAAATTAAATCTAAATAATAATAATAATAGAATTTTGTTCAGTAGAAATTGTGTAAACTTTTTAACACATTTTCAAATTTTTTTCAATAAAATTAAAAAAACTGACAAACACATGTTATTTATTTCATTATTATATAGCACTAAGTTTATTTTCCAAAATTATGTTTTTTATTTTAAAATATTAAAATCTTATTAATTTCTTTTGTAAAAATCTTATTTAGTTTTTCTTATACAAAATCTATTCATTTTTATAAAAGATGACAAAATATTTCAACTCGCGGATCCGCAAAATATTCACAAATTGGTAAGATATCTTAATATATATTAATATATTAAAAGTTACGAATAGCCTTTAAAAGTTTCTTAATTATACTTTTCATTCTTTCATCTCCCATACTTATTCCTCTTCAACGTCACACCTCCGAATCTTTTTCCTCCTTTGTGGAATTTAATGCTATCTTGCTATGGAAAGGAGTAGCAACATTACCTTAAGCTTTACAATAATTAATCTCTTTTTTTTCTCTCTTCAATCTACCTACTTTGTCTATGCGAATTTACATGCAAAGACTAGAGTTTAGATTTTTTTTTTTAAATTAAAAGATGTTTTGAAATTAGGTTGATTTGGGTTAATTTGACTAGGATTTGATTTTAGAGGCAATCAAATAGCCTATTTAGTGCTATAAAAATCTCTCCTCTTTTATGTTATAGTTTTATTATAGCACAAGAAATATAAAATAAAGGAATTGAGTTAAATTATAAATCTCATTTGTCTTAGCATAGATAATATATTGATATATATAATTATATATGAAGGATATATGGATCATTTTGAATTTTAAGTATATTTAAAACTTTAATATGATAAGAAAATACGAGTTTATATGTTTTGCAAAACATATTTATATTTGAATATTGGAAATTTTGATAGATGAGTTAAATCTCTTAATGGCTTGGTATCAAAATGATTATAGTTAAGTGGTGATTGCTTATGTATAAATTATTTAGTTAAATTTAATGTATTATATAAGAAATTTGAGAAATATACTTTAAATAGATACAAATATTTGATATTTTGAATAAATTTGTGTCAAAATTATTGAGTTTTTAAATTTACATACTTCGTTCAAGTATTTGAGCAACACATATGTCAAGGATAAAAATTTCAATTTAAGAGTTTCTTGCTCAAGCGACTAAATACTAAATCGCTTACTCGTCGTTCAATCAAGATGACAGTAAGGTGCATTATATTAGAGAATATCACTTAAGTAAAGGGATCTCGCTCAAGTGATAGTTTAATGTTTTATATGACATGTTATAAGGTTTAAATTAGTTCTTAAATGTTATAAGTGTTGTATGATTGTATTATATTGTCTTATTTCATGAAAAGTTGACTATACTTATCGGTGTAGTTATATTCATAATGTATCCATGATTCATAAGTGAATGTGATGAAATTAAAAGTATATTTATTGTTAGAAGTACCTCAGAACATTTGAAATTAGATATTTCAAACTTTATAACCTAAATAATATAGATAAATATACTAAATACACTAGTACAAAAATAAGAAAAGAACGCTCCTTATTTAATGCGGTTCAACGCTTAAACGCATTCGTAAAAAACGCGGTGGCATTTTTGAAATTATTTTGATTTACAAATGCGGTTATTTGAATAACCGCATTTGTAAATGGTTTTTACCCTAAAAATTTTAGGCGCTCAACAGTTTCGTTCATTCTTCGTTTGCGCTCATATCTGTTCTTCGTTTTCTCTGGTTGCGAAGTTCTTCATTTTCGAAGGTACGTAACTGCATTGCC
>Ga0123342_1003253_pt1 | contig 26269 bp, 14 predicted proteins | sample Turbeawhitnodule_FD_89960 | JGI IMG/M metagenome (GOLD analysis project Ga0123342, IMG submission 89960) | Root nodule microbial communities of legume samples collected from Mexico - Turtle bean Mexico white nodule | ecosystem: Host-associated > Plants > Roots > Nodule | place: Mexico: Nepantla...
ATATATATATATATATATATATATATATATATATATATATATATTCACTATATTGCTTATAACAATTTTGGACGTGACCGAGTTCAAGTGTCTTTTCTACTTAAAAAAATCATTAAGTATTAAATCTAGAAAAGTTTATGTGGAAATATATGAGAATAAAAATATTAAGTATTAAATCTATGTGGAAATATATGAGAATAAAAATATTGGTTATATTTTCTTCCTATTGTGCATTATGAAAACTAGGTGATAACATAAAGAACGAATATTGAGGATAAATCCTATTTATGTTCTTCTAAATTTTACCACTTATTCATTTTAATGAGATTAACTAAGAGTTGTCTTGTGAAAAAAAAAAAGAGTTATCACGTAGTTTTTTTTATAAATTTGGTTCAAAATTACTGCTAGAACATAAAATAATAAATTTCAAACCTCAAATAACTGTATTATCATGACTTTCAAACATGAACATTATTGATTTCAATATTATCTTATATTTATGCACGTAATAAATTTCATGTATTTTTTAAGAGAATTTCTTTATTAAATTTAATCATTATCATTATGATATACTTTATAAGTATTATTTGAATAGTTGTATCGATTTCAATATTATCCTCTATTTATGCATTATAATAAATGTTATGTAATTTAACTATTATTATTGTTGTTATCATCATCATTCATCTATATATAATTTATTTTCTTATTCTTTCCTTTTCACATAAGTATAAATATATTTATTATAAAGTCAAATGCTTTTTTTTTTATTTTCACATGCTTTCTTGTAAAATATTTATCATAGAAATTAAACTTCTTAAAAGAAAAGTAAAAAATCCTTCTTACAATCAATTATTAAAATTCTATAAATACTAAAAGAAAAATACAAGTTTTCTTCTTAAAGCAACCAAAACATATAATACATACATTAATCAACAACCAAAATAAAATAAAATAGACATAAGAAAAACAATTTTTAACCTTCACAATCACACTAAATCAAGTTTCCAATATTCAATAATAATTCTTTGATTTAAATGGTAAGTTCTATAAAAAAAACATTATTTGTAATTTTTTTAAAAAAAATAAACATTTTGCATATGGTTACATGATTCAATCAATCACATTTCTATTTCTTGTTTTAAAAAACTCTAATTGAAAATAAATGTGTTTTCACTACCATTGATTGATCATAGAATCGGAAGCTAACCAGTTTTTCTTTCTTCACGGAGTGAAGGTTCTTTCGCTGCCACTGAATTATTGTTTCCATTTGTGGCTTTTAATTTCCAAAGTCTTCACTGAGTAAACTTTGCCCATCTGATAAATACCTTTAATGCCAACCAAAATTTCAGCTTTTGGAGCTTCAAAGGCAGTAATTGCGGATGAAGGTTCTCAGAACTTTCTTTGGGGATTCCAAGTGCATCTTATTGTTATTTAGAAAAAATGAAGCTTATAGACCAATAAGTAGCATGTTTTATTTTAATCTAGAAACATGTTCACAGTAGTTTAGTTGCAATAGTTGTTAGTTTTTCATTATAGTTATTTTCTTCATTTTGCTTTGGCATTTTTTGGAAATTTTAGTTGCAAGTCGTTCTCGTGATTTAGTGAGACATTTTCTTTGGCGATGCTAATCCTTTTTAAGAAGAAATAGCAAGTATATGACAGTGAAAAGTTCTTCAAAAATTGCTACTTCTTCGAACCTCTTTCACTTGCATTCAACCATATTAGTTACTACATAGATATGCCTGTAGTTTCATATAATTATATCTATTGTGCATATATATTTCAAGCCATCCCAATAAAATTTGCATTTCAAGATACTATTCCATTTTTATGTTTGTTTAACAAAGTTTAAAGGCAGCCATATGCAACAAGATTTAGTGAATCTTTTGGGAGCCATCTAAGAGCCATGAACGAGCAACAGGGATGTACTTTGCATTGCCCTATGCATTTGGCCAGGTACAAAAGCAAAGAAAGAGTGTCATAAAGACACCCTTTTGAATTTTAGGCCAAAGATTCTGCACTTGAATTTGAACAATTCATCTAAGATGGAACTAAACATGGGTTGTCCATCGAGACTTGCAAGAAACTTGAAAGATGTGGCAACACCGAACATGCAGATATAATTAGAGGTCCAACTGTTACTCCTACTAGAAGTCCTGAACAAGGGTCACCACCACTGACTGCAACTGATATTAGAACATCATCAGTATCAAGCTCAGATGCTGCTACTTCCCCATTTTTCCACTCTGACAGCTATGAGAGACAAAGGAGAGGTTCTTCCTTCGTTCACGAGGGACTGACCAACCTAGAGGATATTGAGTCTAACTCCGAGAGTGAAAAGCTAAGTATTTCATCCAAGAGTTCATATTTTCAGCCATGGATTGCAAATGTGATTTGCATGGATGGGTGTTTTCTCAAAGCATGAAGACAACATGCAAAGATCTAGACAAGACTTTGGCTATTGCTTATGATGCTTACTTCAGAAATTCTCAAAGTTGGATGAAGATCCTATACTCAGAATGCGTAATTGTAAAATTGATGTGACGCAAAAGTGTTAGAGAAGAGAAGCATTTGCACTAGCTAAAAGTTCACCTCTTGGCCCTCTCCATTGTGCTCTATTTTTCAGCACAAGGCACTTGTGTTTGGAAATCGACCAAGGTGGTTTACATTTGCTGAATTGCAACTTGCCACACAAGTGGTTTTTTACAGGCAAACTTCTTGGCTCATGCTGGTTTTGGTTCTATACACCCGGAGTCCTGCCTGATGGACAAGTCATTGTTGTGAAAGAGTATAAATTAGTCAACTCTCAAGGAGATAAAGAGTTTTGTTGCTAAGAAGTAGAGTTCTTGATGTTAAGTTTTATGTGGAAATCTTCATCACCAAGTCAACTCTCAAATTTATTTTTCAAAATGTTAAGTTATCATTTTATGTAATACACATGTTCTACTTTTAAATGCAATGAATGAATGTTTATTTTTTATAAGTTTGTGTAGTGTTTATTATTTTTTATTATGAAAACATGCTTAATTAAATGTTATTACACTACTATAAAAATCTTTAAACATAAGTTTTTAAAGTTCTTAGGTGACGATTTTATAGATTTGTAGTCTATGCGAACATTGTCTGAAATTTTGAATTATAGATGATGACAACGATCTTATTATTGTAGTTTATTACATAATTATAGACAAAAATTAATAACAGAACCGTCATTATAAGGTGAATAAAAATCATAGAAGGTTCAATCATCGTCCTTTTTTGGGTCTTTTATGATTTATTGCATGAGCCATCATATGCTATTGTTATAGCCAAAATCGTAATTTATGATCCATTATACTAGAAGAGATCCATAGACTACAATTTTGACTATAATCGTATTTTATGATGGATTTTTTTTTAGATCAGTTTGTTTAATGTGTTTCTTACTCTTAGTTAACCTTTTCATTTTAAAAGCTCAATCGATATACAATGATAATTCAGAGAGCCAAATTCACATTTATTCAAGCATTCATATATATCAAATTGATTTACGAACTAAATTAAAATACCATTCAAATTAATCCAATATTACTAATAAATTAAGCTATTAATTAACTGCCTAATTCAATTTCTAACACAAAGGAATGTGGATCATAATCATGATGAATCATATTTGGAAGATCCAAATATAATTTGATAATTATTCTATACATTAGAAGCATATAATATAAAACAATACTTAAAAATATATAAATTAAACATATATTATTCACCATCTATCTTAGAGTGTTATAGAACCTAATGAAATATGTAGTCTAAACATTTCTCACATAGTCCATTGATTTCGAATTTAGTGGTTGAGCATCTATAAAATACTTAAACACATAATAAGTTAAAATCAATGATTAAACTACACATAGTTTATTATAAACAATAATTTAATTTAAATTTAGAATTTGAAATGTCTAAAAAAAAAATTTGAAAGGTTATTTTCTAACTATATGTAAATTGTTATATAATACTAATACATAATTTGATCAGCGCAAATAATTGGACCCGATTAAGCCTTAATTCATAATGTATTTGGACAAAAATACAAAATTATAGAGATTAAAATTTACAATGGAGATACAAAATCTTTAACATGATAATTGACTTTGTTATAGTATAAATTAAGCTTTATCTTATAGTTATTTCTTAGCTTTTCAAGGCTACAAGGATCTTTTCAATTCGTCCTCTATAGTAAAAGTTATGTCATCTATAATATAACAATGTGAGAAAAAAATAAAAAATAATGAAAGATTTATAATTAAATGTATAAAGCTTTTTAGTTTTTAATTATGATCAAAACCTCTAATTACGTCAAAACTATAATCAACAAGAGTTAAAATGATAACAAAAATATGCTAAAAATGTGATTCAATTAGCTAACGAACCATTTTGGCCTACTGAAAAAACAAAAATAATTGTACACCATAAAAAATCCTTTTAAAATAAAAAAGATTAAATTAAAACTCCACACAAGTCATTCATTCAAAATCCAAATAAATAAACCATTCAAGTAACTATAGCAACTCTAAAATATATTTTCTAAATGTCCAAAAAAAAAGTGCATGACAACACAAAAAATGCCTCTATATGTAAGTTTAAATAAATTTAAAATTAGATATTATATTAAAACTAAACTTTTCTCAATATAATATTTTTAAATTGAACTAATATTATAATTACACTACATCTATGAAATACTTAAAGAAATACATCTTATACAAAACTCCAAATCTGTAATGTAAAAAGTAAAATATGAACAATAAAATCCAGCTAAACACATACCATTAAAAGAAAATGGAGAATGATGAAGAAACAAGTGACAAGAGAGTGCAACAATGCGTGCACAATGGCAACAAAGATTCAATAAAGACACAAACATCTTCTTCAATGTGTTTCCCAATGATGATGAATTAGACAATTAAGGCTATGTTTGTGTCATTTGATGATGAATAATTCTTTTTTCTTGAATTGGTTTCAACCAACTAATGCCTTTTCATTCAATTGTATAAAAATTTAGGTGATAATAGTTTGACACTCACCAAATAAAAAACGTACATTTGACATTCTAAACTAATAATATTTTAATAATATTTGTCATTCTAAAATAATAATATTTTAATAATATTTATTTTATTTTTATTTAAAATTCGAATATATATTATTATATTATTAAAGTGGATTGTTAAGTTTTTTTTAAAGACTGTCAAAGAAATATTTTAAAAAAAATTATTAATAAAATCATAACAAAACATTAAATGAGTTAGCCTAGAAAGTTTGCAAGTTATGTTGACTTGTTGAAGTATATAATCCAAGGCAAAAAAATCAAATCAATTTAGACTTTGAAATCTTAAGTTTATAATTAGACCTAAAATTCAAGTTTTTCTGGCTAACCATTAGATCAAACCCATTTCAATAACTCTAATAACATGATATAATTCAATATTTGATATGTTGCCATCAATTCATAACAAAAACCATTTTTACTTTGGATATAAAATTAATTTTAACTAAACTAATAATAATTTTTAAAAAATCCATAACAAATTTATCACTATTTTGTTTTAAATAAAAGCAAGTTTTTTAAACTAAAATGCAATTTTTTAACATGCAAATATGATTGAAATGAGTTTTATCTTTTTCAATAAGGTCTACTCTATACACACATTAAACCTTCTCATAATGTATTTAAAAAACTCAATTTTCAAAGTATAGTTAAAATTATATTTATCACAATGGTTCATTAATCATGTTATAAGTTTGAATATGAAATCACAATCAAAGGTGTTGAACTAGACACTCCGAAAGAGAGATGCAAAAAAGCCGAAAGAAATGAATAATGAAGAAAAACATTAGTGAAAATATTACGTGGAAAATTATACATGTGTCAATATCAATAAGAGACACACATGATAAATAAATAAAATTAACTAAGTAGTTAAAATTAATTAATAAAAGATAATAAAAAAGATTAATGTGACATAACAGGTCCAATAGATCCATTAACAAGTAGTATAAATAGATAAAATATTTAATTTTTTTTATTGAGTAATTAATACAAACATTGACTTAAACATCGAAAAATTCCTTTAGTTACCACATCTCATACCAAAGAAGAAGTTGACATAGAGGAACAAGAAAAGAAAAGCAGGGCAGATTCTAAGAACACTCTATCCCACAGAGTTTGTACAAATTCAAAAATTCTAAGTGTAATTTTTATTTAAAATTGGACCAACCATGAGTATAGAAAAAAAATATTTAAATCTTAAATTTTGCACATATGCTGTATCTCTTTGTTGAAAGGATGATGAGAAGCAAGAAGGAAGCATCCTTTCTTGGCTTCTTAAATGAGAGGTAGTACGTGATCCAAATAGACCTAGCAAAATAGGGTTGGTTAAGCAAAATAAATAATCAACCACCCTCCATGTTTGAATTTTCAAACCTTCAAGGAACCTTGGAAAAGCATTTGAAAACTTCATCTTTGACATATTCTTAGGAAATTGTAAAGGGTAAATCTTTATAAATTTGAAAATATCCGTAAACATTTATCTAATTTAATAAAAAAAGTGAAATATTAGTATTTCAATAATAGTTTTTTGAGGATGCTATATTTTTGCAGTAATATAGTTTGAAGAGGAGGCGTGAATTTGGTTGATGATGCGAAGGAGGGAATTTAGCGGGACCCCGAGAGAATTTAGCACAAAAAAGAAAATAAAATAGAAGAAAAGGGCAAAAGCGTCAAAAGGAGAATTTGAGGGTTGAATCTCTTGGCTTCAGCGTCGTTGGAAGAAGCACCAACCCAAGTAGCGTTTGCGCCCAAGAGAGAGAGAGAGAGATATTCATTGATTTGTTGATTCGCGTTTAAAAGCAATTGGTTGAAAGAGAAGAAGAAGAAGAGGAAGCGATCGCATGAAAAATTGAAGGATGAAGGGATGGGACGGGATTCAATCTTCTTTATCTTCTCGATCAAATTCCACGTTGGCCAATCAAGCTTCCTCTCGAACGGTTCGACTCGGCCGGGTTCAGCCTCAGGCTCCGACTCACCGCACCATCTTCTGCAACGATCGCGAGGCTAATCTTCCTATCCGATTCAAGGTCCAACCGTTTCCCTCTCCGATTTCGTTTTCTTGTTTCGTTTCGTGTTTCTGTTTTGTGGTTGGTTGATGCTTTTGTCTGATTGTGTAGTGGTTGAGGATGTTTTTTCAGTGTTTGTTTGAGTGAGTTTCTTGATTGTGGTTAGTGATAGGGTAATTGCTGTTCTGTTAATGTTTAGTTTGGACAAATATTGAGGGTTGGTTCAGCTTGAGCTTTGGTGAGTTGATGTTTCTGTGGATTAGACAAGTGAGTTTTGTTTGATCTTTGAAATGGTTTTAGGAGTTTATCCGTGTAAGTATTTTTTGTACTTCGAAACTCTCAGATTAACTTATACTTTGATTTTACGGGATCTATTCCACGAAAGAAGAGAGTCTAATAAAACCTTTGGGGTTTGCTTGAGGATGCCTATTCAGTCATTAAGAGTCAGTGAAATGAAATACATCTACATGGACGTTTGAACATTTCAAATTGCAATCAAATAGAATCACGAGAAACAGAAACCGGATTACATGGTCTTGGTATTTTACTTTTCTTTGAAGGAGATTTTTAGTTGAATGTTTCGATTATGAGGTGATGTAAGGTGATGTAAGGTTCGTGTGGGTGCATCCTTTATTTTCAAGTTCTTACGAAGAGTAAATTACTTTTTAAGTTTATTCTCAAGTAAATTTGTCTTATTAGACAATATAAATTTGTCAATGACAATGTCAGAGAGCAAGTTGTGGTAGATCTTACTGTAAAATTGAAATGATGGTACGACTTTGCCTTAGGTGGTTTGAGCATGTAGAGAAGACCTGTGGAAGTCCAGGTAAAGAAACAGATCAAATGAAGGTTATCCCTATTTCTAGAAGCTTACTATGAGTGAAGCAATTAAGACGGACTTAGAGGTCAATGTTCATTTATAGACATGATTTGAAGTTAAACTTTATGGCGTCTTTTGATTCATGTATTTAATTCCCCCAAAGTTGTCATCGTGATGTGTGCTACAATGGCCCTATCCTGTTGCATCACGACTATATACTGCTCCATTGAAGCCATCACATCACAAATTGTAATCGTGCTTGGAGTGGTGCAATGCAGCCACATTCGTGGCATTTACAGGCACTGCCTTTGGTTTATGGTTGAAAACCCTAGTCTGCTCCTACAATACTATGTTATCTAAGGTTTATCTGGGGATAATTTTGTGATTTTGCTTTGCTTATTTGGGGTTTGTAATTGAAGCCCTATTGTAAAGCAATCGTGTGCCCTTGTGTTTCTGAAGCATGACCCATTATTCTTTGGTGCAGTGTTGTAGTTTATGATGTTTTAAGCACCTTCCTGATGTTTCTGGCCTTGCTTTATACTATGGCATTGCTTTTGATATTTTGTTCTGATGTTTTTATTTGGTTATCTCTCTCTCACTGTTCCCTGCTCTCTCTTAGAGATTGTTCTACTCTTTTATTTTATATTCAGAGTCTATTTTCTTCTTCCCTTTTCTTTCTCTCATGCCCACAATTTCAAAATACTCTAGCCAACTGGGAGCGTAAGCTGCTAGCTTATGTTCTTCGCTAACTTTATTGCTGCTGGTTAGATCCAACCCTCTTGTTTGCAACCTTCTCTTGGCTTGGCTGTTTTCTTGATATGTTGTTTTTCTAGTTTGGTAGTCAGATTTATTTGCTTTGCTCCTCTCCATCAGATGTTGTTTGAAAACCTTATCTTTGTCCCAGATGAAGTCTGGTTCTATCTATAGTCTGAAAATGGTTAGTTACAGAAAATGCAAATTATTTTAATTATTTGTTGATTTTATGCATAAGCTAATTTTAACTTCTATAAATTATTTATGCATAAGCAAATTTTAACTTCTAGCAAAACTTATTTCTTTTTTCCTTATTCTTTTGTTGTTAAAAGTGTTTATTTTTCTTGAAAGAATTTGGTTTTCATGGGAAAGGGCTTAAAATTGGGATTTTACCTTGTCGGGAAGTGTGAAACGAACTCAACAATAGAACATTTTATAACAAACTGAATTGTATTGATTCTTCACTATTGAAATAAGAAGCTTACAAGAGTATTTATGGGTAACTGCTTCCAACAAGAGATATAGCCATGGTTGTCAAACTTGTGAGTCAACTCGTTGACTTGTCCGAGTTCACGTTTCCACACACCGTTAGTGAGTTAACTCGGTAGTAAACTTGGTTTTTGATTAAACTCGGCAGACTCGGAGTGAACTCAGTTAAACTCGATTAAACTCGCAAGTCTGTTCCGAGTTGGCGCGTTCGGTTGGGTTTTTGTTTTAACCCAAAATGGTGTGTTTAGAGGGGGTTCACATTTCGTTTTGGTTTCATGTTTGTTTTGGTGTTGTTGGATCTTCTCTGGAGTGTGGAGGTCGTGCGTCTTCTCTGAACAAGTGCGACGGTGGTGACGATTGAGCGGAGCAGGTCGCGCTGTGGTGGCGATTGCGTAGAGGAGGTCGCGCGGTGGTGGCGATTGCGTAGAGGAGGTCGCACGGTGGTGGGTCGTGCGATTGTGCAGTTGCAGTGGTTGCGATGGTGCCGTTCAACATATAAGAGAGATGGGTAGTGCTGGAATTAGGGTTGCATTGTTTTGTGGTGTGATTTAGGGAATTAGGGCTTTGTTTTTTTTATTGGGCTGCACTAAATTGGGTTTCTTTTACTTAATTGAAGTGCAGATTTTTTGTTTGGAGTACTCTCTGTTTTTTCTTTGTTTTTCAATTGGGAAAACTTGATGTAAATATTTTTTTTCATATGAAGCTACGAGTTTACGGAGCTCCACGAGTCTACCTAGACTCTCGAGTTTGACAACCTTGGATATAGCATACAAAACAGTAGTAGCTAACAACTCTAACAAAGTACACACAAAATTTTTGTACCCTCTTTCAAACTCTAGGAGAAGATTTTTCAGAAGAAAAACTCTTCACATTTAGTTTGCCTCTAAGAAAAGAAAAACAAGCTGAAGATGAGGGCTTGATCAGCACATCTGCCCACTATTTAAGAGCTGGAATATGATAGATGAAATGCTGCTTGGTCATAATCTTTTCCTGCACAAAGAAAACATAAATCTCCATTTGTTTAGGGTCACATTTAGTGCGGGATTGTGAAACGCGGGATTATAAGTAATAGACAACACTTTGATTATCATAAAGAAGAACCAAAGTAGTAAATGAAACATGCAATTTAGTGAGCAAAATAGAAATCCATGTTAATTTAGTAGAAGTTTAAGCCAAACTTTTGTTCTCAGCCTCAATACTAGAACAAACAGTAGCTCTCTGCTTGTGGGACCACCAATATATTAAATTAGGACCAAGAAATATGGCTGCTTTGGAGGTAGATCATCTATCATCAATATTAGACACCCAATCAGCATTATAAAAGGCTTTCAGTGACAAAGGTTGTGCAATTGACCCAGGCTGAAAATGTATCCCTTGGAATAAAGTACCTTTAAGATATTGTAGTATGTTTTAACCAAAACACATTGAGAGTCTAGTAGTTTGGCCATAGATTGACAAACGTTTACAACAACCTGATTTCTTGTCTAGTAAGAGTGGCATATTGCAAAACACCTATCACTGAACGATATAAATTAGGATTTAAAAATAAACCCCAAGCTTGGATAATTTGCAATTTGAAACCATAGGGGAAGAAATGGAATGAGCTTTTGTCATGTGTTTTGTGAAGCAAGTATCATGTATATTTGCTTTGACTGATAAGAACAGATTGATCAAGTAAATATTTAATTTCAAAGCCAAGAAAAAGTAATCTAGATGACCAAGTTGTTTAAGATAAAAAGTTGCTTGAGATTTTGTTTGAAGACCAAAGTATTTATGAATCTTCTCCCAAACCTCTAGCAGTGATTTGAGACAAAACCAACTTAGGGGGAGTAGATTGAAGCCAAACAAGGAAGTCAGTGCTTTGCCTATTTAATTGATCAATATGATGTTAAATTGATTCTATTTTCTGTTATTTTGTAATTTCTACTGTCATGTGCATAAATTAAGAATATATTTATTTTCTTTTTATATTATAATGTATATTTCACATAGCCAGATTTAGTAATTTTGATTAGTTAATATTCAATGTGACAGGGGAATTCTATATCAACTACCAAATATAACTTCTTCACCTTTTTGCCAAAAGGATTATTTGAGCAGGTAAGTTATTCTAAGCTTCTGATTTTAGAGAGCATGTCAAATGCAATTGATTTCCAGTGTTCAAACAATGAGACCTTTCTTTCCTACACGAGTTGTTAGTTGCATTTTCTGGAAACTATATTCTTTAGTATTTTCTGAAAGTATATATTGTGACTCTTTTTTAGATGACACGTTTTGGCAAATATGATTTATTACATTTATAAAAGATCACTTTTTACATCTTTTTTTATACATTCGTTTTTTTTTAATAAACTGATAGGTACCAAAAGACAACAAGACCAAAACTGAAAATTCACTGTTAAAGATTTGATCTGTTTCAATGTAATACAAGATCTGATAAAAAGGAATCTGCAGATAAAATTACAATGGAAAAATATAATACTGGACAAAGAGTGCCTGACCCTTGAAAATCCTTGTCCACTTTTTTCCTCCCTTTTATGGCAGTTTCCCATTACCCTCTAATGAGAACAAAATCTTCAACCCCCATCTTTTTTCTTTACTATATTCACTGGACTAGAGTATGGGCTAGCGTTTGGTTTATTATTTTGTGGCCCCCTCTCTTGCAAGTTGATCATATGATCAAGCTCCCTCTTTGGAGGTAATCAGCTAGGTGCCTAAAAACGTCTTCGTAATCTGCTAGAACAACCTAGTCTGGTTGCAGAGGGGTTGACTTAATTGCAGTTGCTTGACTAGTACCCCATTCCATCATTTGGTAGAGCCTTCCATGCTGTCTTCCAAGAAGTCTGAGTTTTACGCAGAAGGAATGGATCCCCTTTTATGACCTTCTTACCTCTTTCTATCCATTTTCAGACTGAGATTTATGAAAATTCACTGTATTATAACTAAATTCAGATATTTTGCAAAGTGATACAAGATCTGTTGAAAGGAAAACTGCGGACTAAAATACAACAGGGTAAATATAATACTGGACTGTTAAACCGTGCCTATTTTGTCCTGAAAATCCTTGTCCACTTTTTCTCTCCCTTTCTGACTGTGTCCCACCTTGTATATCCATTACCCACGATCCCACTCTCTCATAACCAACCTATTTATATATTCTACACCATTAACGAAGGGGAGTCTCTTTGTAATTGTTTTTTGGTGTACACATTTTCTTACAAATTTACTTTTTATGGTTTCATAATTGTTTTCCATCACGATAACTATTTTAATAATTCAATTTTTAATTGTAGTAACTGCTTTTTATAATCATAATAAATGTGGACACACAGGCATGATAGTGCTTGTATGTCCATGAGTATCTGATTATAGGCGTTCTTTCTCTCCTCATCTTCCGTAGAATATTCCTCTTTTTTTGAATATAATATTTACCAAATTTCCTTTCTATTTGGACCTCAGACAGATTTATATTTTGGGTCTTATCTTGAACACTTAATATGTCTGGTTGGTTATGTTTAGATTGATGTTTTTGTCTTGAGGGTACCAACCTCAAGACTTGTAATGTAAGGCATTCTTTACACTGCTGCTGATTATGTTTTTAAGTCATTATTTTTCCTCGTACATCAGCTTTCTTGCCATTAGTGTTCTGTTACAAATTCATATGGCTGGAATCAAATTTCTTTTTTTGATTTATTTGCTCACACAGAAAAAATGAGATGGTTCTTGTGCTCTACAATATGTGTGAAAGGAACATCTGCTGAAATCAATATGCCATTATTTTGTAAATTTGTATATTATTGACTGATGTTAAATGGCGTTTGTAAGTGTATATCCTTTGTCACATTATCAATCTTTTTACGTTATTTGAAGATGGAAATTCTTGTTTGTCCTGCAGTTCAGGCGGGTGGCTAATCTCTACTTTCTTACAATCTCAATTTTGTCAACTACACCTATTAGGTATGTAACTGCTAGTCAACCTAACAGTGAGAAGGTTATTTTGCAACTTGTGAGTAGGGTTGAGATAAGTGAACTATGTACACAATGTAGTGGGACAGTTCTATCTCAGTATTTTTTCATGAAAAATTATCTTCAGTTGTTGGCTATTTGTATGGTGAAGTTGGTAGTAGCTCTTTAATACTTTGGTACCTTTAGTATTTGTGTGAATAAGATATACTATGGCTGCATTGGATCCTAATCTTCCTCATAGGTCTTGATTTGGGAATTTATATTTCGTTCTGCATGCGTGTTGTTGATAGGACAGTGAAGAGTTTAGGATTTAATGGGCTGTGTTCAGGATTTTCTTTGGTTAATTCATTGTCGAAACTGGTGCATTGAAGGTTCAAGGCATTGGATATTATAAGGGTCCAATTTGTGGCTATTATAAAGTTGTGATTCGAAGAATACCTGTGAGGTTGGGGAAAATTAAGCAAGAAACAGCTAGTGTTTTGGTCCTTTAGTTTTATTTTTTCTCATTAATGAAATATTCTATGCATTGCTTGAGTTTTTTGATTGACAAAGTAAATTAAGTTGGAATTATTGAAATGCTCTATGCAAGATATATTTTATGTCTTTTCTAACAAAGAAAGGAATTATATTTGGTTGGTATGTAATTTCCCATTCAATATATTGTTCTAAGGACGTCTTTATTCATACATCATAACAAAACAAACAAGAGAAGATGGAAATAAATGGTATTTGGGGTAAGAAAAAAATCTGGAATTCAATAGGAACATTAATAACTATCATAGACAACAAAGTTACAGTTTATAGCCACTTTCAAGAAGCAAATCTTCAAAGGGAGCCGGTCTACTAGATTTAGATTGACTGCCTTAATAGCCTGGCTTTGTTAGTGCAAGTCCTACTCTTAGAGTAATTGACTTATTATCGAATTCTATAAAAATTGCTAGACTTACTATTATAATGAACTTATAATGAAATTGGTATGATATCATTTATCCTGTTTTTTCTTGGATTCTTCATTATAATTGTACTTTCCTGCCTTGTATTAATCTATAACAACATTTTATGGTGATATCCTTGTTTGATCTCCACTTTTACTTGGACTCCTTTGCTCCTCAACTGCTAAGCAAAATGTATTTTTGGAAGAACTCAGAATTATTTTTCCCCTGGACTGATTTTGAACCCCCTCCCTCCCCCTGCTAGTTATTTTGAAGTTTGTTATCAGTAGTATGTACTCCATTCATGCCGAATGCTTTTAATATATACTTTTTGCCTAATTTTATATTTCATTAAAAAGAAGTTAGACCTAGTCTAATTTTGAATTTTCTGTTGTTGTAGTCCTGTGTCTCCAATAACTAATGTGCTTCCTCTGTCTCTGGTACTCCTTGTCTCTCTTATCAAGGAAGCTTTTGAGGATTGGGTAAGAATATTTTCTTGCTCTCATTAGTTAATTGCTCTTTTAACTCATTTTACTTGAGCTCTTTAGGTTTAGGGGATTATCATTTCGTCTTCCAGACAGAAATTTTATAGAAAATTCTGGCAGGGGATGTTATAGAAAAATGTTGAATATATATTTTGTTTGAGTGTAGAAATAAACATTTTATCATAGTATGTGCTTTCAAGTTCGTTAATTACTATACATATTTTTTTTAAAGAAAGTGGTTATTATGACCTCCTCATTTTATCTTATTTTTATCTCGTGTTGGAATCCTTAATTGGAAATTGTCCAGACTTTCTCACAGATTAGATTATGCCAATAGATTTGTGTATTCGACTTAATAATTACTTTTTCCCCTTTTAAATTGTGTATAACAGAAGCGTTTTCAAAATGACATGTCCATAAACAATAATACTATAGATGTTCTGCAAGATCAAAAGTGGGAAACGATACCCTGGAAGAAGTTGCAGGTTGGAGACATTGTGATGGTGAGTGTGCTATGCATTTATGTGCTATTTTATTTTGACATGTCTATATTTTGAACTAGTGCTTACAAGGTATTGAAGTAAAAACAGACCAGTAAGCTCTGGATACCATATTAAAGTAAAAACTGAGAGATTAAAAGAACTAAGTATATTGATATGTTTAAAATGAACAACCTGAGTGAGCTTCTGTTTGCAGCGACGTATATATACACGGAAGCTTAGTGAACAAACTGAAACCATAATATGCACCTATAGAGACAGCTGTCACCAGCTATAGTACAGCTAATGACACTTAATAACAGTCAAAGTAAAAAATATAATAAGAGAAGATAAAACTCTGAGTTATACACTCACTCAAGGAAGGATGTCTACAATGGTAATTGATTGTGTTTAAAATTTCGTATGATGGTTTGTTATCATCATAATAAATATAAAATATACTGTCAACCAACTAATCCCCTAATCATGGAATATAATCAAATCTGCTAATTATGTAATTAAAACTTTACAAGGAAATATTATTTGCAGCATAAATCAAGGGATTTTGACACCCACCTTCAAGTTGGTGAGTGGATGTCATCCATTCCCAATTTGCCCAACAATAGACTGAAATGTAGCACCACTTAGCCCTTTTGTCAATACATTTGCAAGTTGATTTCTAAAGGATACAAATGGTGTATATACCCCATTATCCAATTTCTTCTTTATGAAGTGTTTGTCTACTTCAACCTGCTTGCTTAGTTCTATTGTATCATGTTGACTGAAGTATGCACAATATTTATTGCTGAGTTGTTATCACAATACTATCTCATACTTTTTTGAATCAATCTTGAAGACTTCTAAAATTATCTTTAATCATAGTATTTCACAAATCCCTAAGGCCATGGGTCTAAACTCTGCCTTTGGACTTGATCTTGCCACAACATTTTGTTTCTTGCTCCTTCAAGTGACTAAATTTCTTCCAAAGAAAAGTGCAATATCCAGAGATAGATCTTTTGTTGTCTATAGAACTTGCATAGTTAGCATCTAGGTAGTCTCCTAAGATCATCTCATTCCTCCTTGTAAATAAAATTCCTTTTCTAGGAGTTCCTTTCAAGTACTGTAGAATGTGATAAAACAACCCTTAGATCAGTCTCTTTTGAATTATGCATGAACTGACTTGCAACACCTAAAACATAGGCAATGTTGGGCCCCTAGTTTGAGACAAGTGGATCAATTTCCCGACCAGCCTATGATAAGATTGTCTATCCACACCTACATCTTCAATTGATTCACTAAGTTTGGGATTATGTTCAATAGGTGTCTCTGCTAGTTTGCTTCCTAATTTAGCAGTTTCAGCCAATAAAGGCAACATTTTTGTTAGGAGATGAAAATACCACGATGGGATTAAGCCACTTCAATGCCCAAAAATAATTCAACCTGCCTAACTTCTTAATTTCAAATTTTGTCATCAAACATTTTTTAAGGCTTCCTTTCTTGCCTAATCATTTCCAGTTACATCCTTATGAGATTTTTATTGTCCCATTGATCCCATAGGAGGTAGGTTAATGGCTAAAGTACTTCTTGTATTGAGATGGACAATCCTCTTCCCTTGAATATAGCTTTTGACTTTGAATTAGGCCTAATTTACCTTTTATTTTAATCAATGAAATTCTTTCTTATCATGTAGATTCATTTCTTATCGATGAATTAGGCCTAAGTTTCCTACTTCAATCTTATCGATATCTGATAACAGAAAATATCAGGGACCCCAAAAATCGTTTATGAAATTATAACGGAACCATAATGGGTTAAGGCGGGAGCGTTGCGTTCAAAAGAAATACAATATATACATATACATAAAAATAATTTAAAAAAATATAGAAATATAATTGTAATGCAAAACTAATGAAAGAGACAATCATAAGTAATAGTTATATTGTGTCTATAAATTCAAATAAAAGATCAAATAAAAAAACCACAAATTTCAAGTTCAAAACTTAAAATAGCAACAAAACATAAAAAGAAATGTCTTAAAATATTATCCAATGCGGCATATCCCTAATCCTCTTCCTCTTTCGATAAACTCTAGTCAAAGTTAAGTAATTTTTCAAACATAGAATGAGAGCTTTCATGCAATTCATTCTCAACCTCAATTTGAATGTTCTCTTTCCACCTCCTTATTGGGGTTGAAGTTTCACCTAGACCTTTCTTAGAAACATGGGAAGATCCAATAACAACAATACCACCACTTGGTGGTTGCTTTCTATTATTGGTTGTACCCAACTTGAAGCTGGTGCATATAAATTGTATGTACCCAACTTGTTACAAATATAATCAATCTTAGGCCCTCGTAAGGATTTAGTAAAAATATCTGCTAATTGATCATTTGAATTAACAAACTCAGTCTTGATATCTCCTGATACAATTTTCTCTCAAATAAAATGACAATTAATATCAATATGTTTGGTCCTTTCATGAAAAAGTGACCTCTCCAAATTGCAATTATTTAAGTTACTGTTTAAGCCAAATAAACTCGCAAGTAGCTGAGGCCATAACTCTATATTCTGCTTCTTCACTGGATTTCACCAATGGAAATACATTATCCGTAAGTTAATCTTCTATCATATGGAGATCCTGCCCAATCAGCATCTGAATAACAAACAACTTTAGTATGGTTATTAGGACCATATAACAAACCTTTTCAAGCAGAGCCTTTAATGTATTTCAGTATATGAATTATTGCATTCCAATGGTCTTCACATATGGAGTTAAGAAATTGACTCACTACATTGATCGCAAAAGAAATATCAGGATGAGTAACAATAGGATAGTTCAATTTTCCAATTAATCTTCTGTACTTCTCAGGATCTAATAGATACTCCCACTGATTGGGTAGAAGCTTGACATTGGAATCCATGGGTGTATCAACAAATTTCGAATTCATCAACCCAGTTTCCTCCAAAATGTCCAATGCATATTTTCTTTGAGAGATAACAATACTAGTATTGGATTGTGTTACCTCAATCCCCAAGAAATATCTAAGTTTGCCAAGATCTTTAGTCTGAAAGTATTGACAAAGGCGTTGCTTTACTTGTGAGATGCCATGGTGAACATTGCTTGTAAGAACAATGTCATCAACATATACTACGAGATAGGTACACCCCAATACTCGAGTGACATTAAAAAACTGAATGATTTGCTTCACTGCGAGACATACTAAACTGTTGAACAACATTGCTAAATTTTCCAAACCAAGCTCTAGGAGACTGCTTGAGACCATATAAGGATTTGCGGATGCGACAAAGTTGATAGGTTGCTCTCCGTATAAATTTCTTTCTTCAAATCCTCTTTAAGAAAGGCATTTTTAACATCTAGTTGTTAAAGAGGCCATTGTTGAAGAGCGATCATGGCTATGAATAAGCAAATAGAAGCCATCTTTGCCACCAGAGATTAAGTATCACCATTGTCTGAACCAAAAATTTGGGTATACCCTTGGCCACAAGGTGAGCTTTGAGACGATTAATAGTACCATTTGGACCAACTTTGATAGCAAAACTTCACCTGCAACACAACAGATTTCCTTGAAGGTAGAGGAATGAGTTCCCAAGTTCCATTATTCTGAAGTGCATTCATTTCATCAAGCACAACCTAACACCAACTAGGATGGGCTAAGGCATCACCTACAAGTTTTCGAATGGATACAAAAGAAATTGACGAAAGACAGGTATAAAAAGGTTGATTAGTCTATGGTAACTCAAATTAGTGTAATGTGGAGAGAAATTACAGGTAGAAAGTATACCTTTATGGATAACAATGGGAAAACCAGGTTTAATTGTTGGAGCCGGAGGGGGTGGAGATGTTGGCACTAGAAGAGAGTCATCTGATGGACGATGGAAAGTTTGATGCTGTCTGAGGCAAGGAGTGGAGAGGGTCACGAAGAAATGAAATAGAATGAGGAATTTTGTTATGTAAGAGTCAAGATGGCATGTGATTAATGAGACAATATGCACTAAGAACAACTTCACCCAAAAAACACTGAGGAACCTCACCACAAATTAAAAGAGTACAAATTGTTTCAAGAAAATATCTATTCTTGTGCTCATTCACCCCATTTATAAACATATGAAGTTTGATGAAGAATACCATGAGAAACCATAAAATTTTTAGAAGAATGAGAAAGATACTCATGCCCATTATCACTGCGTAAAATTTGAATAGAAGTTTCAAATTAATTTTTAATTTCATTGTAAAAGTTTTGTAATATAGAAAATAACTTAGAACGATTTTTCACTAAAAACACCCAAGTACATCTTGAATAATCATGTTGTGAGACATAATTTGACTTTGTCCCCAAATGTCAAAGTGAGCTAAGGCAAAAGGGGATGAAACATGTTGTGAGACACTACTAGGAAAATAACTACGAATGTGTTTCCCTCACTGACACGATTCACACGTTAAACTTGATAAATTAGACAAACTTGGAACAACCTATTGCATTTTAGCAGGACTAGGATGACCCAACCAGTGTTATCGATATCGGATAACAGATCATATTGGAGACCCCATAAATCCTTTATAAAGTTATAACATAAATCATAACGGGTTATGGCAGAGGATGTTGTGGCAGAGATAAAAAGATGTGTTGTGGATTGCAATAAGTATAATGTTTTAATTGGGCCTAACATAGGCTAAAAAAACCCTAATTTTAAGTAGGTTTTGAACTCTTAATTAGGTTTAAGAGTTGATGCAACCTTGTTGGAATTAGAGTTTTAGGGTTTTATTAGTTAAAAGTTGGAATGGGCCAAACTTATTAGGATTTTTAAAAAATTAAGTTTAAAAAATGTGCCCAAAATAGAAGCTTAATTGTGATGTGTATGAAAATAGTTATAATGTGTTAAATGGACCCAACCCAAAAAGCCTAATTTTAAGTAAGTTAAGATTTTTTAATTAGGGTTTTATCAGGTTAAAATTGAAATGGGCCTTTGCCCCAAACTTAAGTTTCTTAAAAATTAGTTTTAGGTCATGCGCCACAGCTTCTTCCTTCTCGCAGCGTCGTCGCAATTCCTTCGTCTTCATGCTTCGCCGTCGTCACAGCGTGCGTCGCCGCCACCGTCACCGCCACCGTCTCTTTCTCTGCTTTTTTGGATATTTCCGCTTTTCATTACCACTCCGAGACTCCAAAAGCAACCGCCATGGAAAATCCGCATTGCCTCCGCCTTGTTGTGGCGGTGGTCAGAAAATCCGCCACCGCCTTCTGCCATGGCGCCGCCATAATTGAAAATTGATGACACTAGACCTAACTGAGCATAAATGAGAGGTGGAGATTCCGTAATTGTACCAACATGAGCAGAGATTTGTAGGTGATAAAGCCCATGAGACTCAAATCCGGTGCCAATTATCTATCCCAAACTCTAGTTCTGTAAATAAACAAAATCCTTGGGGAAAGAAATAATACAATCAAGGGAATGAGTGAGATGACTAATGGATAATAAGTTAAATGGAAACCTAACATTATCAATAGATAAAGAAGGAAAAAGGTTAATGTTACCATCACCATGCGATGTGACCTTAGATCCAATGGCCATGATAATCGAAGGTGAATAACTCATAGTAGACAAGGAAGAGAAAAATGATTTATTACCACTAATGTGATCGGTGACACCTGAGTCTAAAACCCAAGGGCCAAAGGAAGTAGAATGAGTGAGACTCGCAAAAGATGTATCTCTTACCATATGAGAAATTCATTGAAAATAGAATGTTGTCTTGATTTATGAGATGAAGGAGGACCCACAATAGACGTTTGGGAGGGAGCAATTTGGACAAGAGGCATAGTGACTACGGAAGAAACCGAAGATTACAAGGGCACATCCAGTCGTTGGCCAAATGGCGACAACAGTGACGACTGCGGCGTCTTCGAAGAAGTTCTGGCGACAACTCCAACGAAGTTCCGGTAGTGGCTTCAGCAAGACTTCAACAACACTGAGGAAGTGGTGGGGCGGTGACTGGGAAACACTGGTGAACTATGTGTGCACCAAAACAATTTGACCCTAATCCTATGCACTAGGTACCATATTAAAATAATTAAAAAAAAAGAAATAGAATAAATCCCTTCTCTATGTTAAACACATAGAGTTATGTTTATACAAAAGAAAAATATACAGAAAATATGGACTAAGCCCATTACCTAGAAATATCTGACAATATCTATAATTTCTAACTATATCTAATAATATCTAATACATACAATACAATCTATTTGTAAATTCCAAATCATATTATATTTCTAGGTTAGAATAATAGAACTCTAGGTTCAAAAAGTGACTCGCCGCATGCAAGGGTGATGAAGTTGGCATGTCCAATGATTGTAAATACATCATTGTATTTACTTTCATTGTTATTGAATGACTTCATTATTGTTTCTTGACTTTCTCATTGCTTCATATATATAGCACATAACTAGATTAATTTCCCCATCCACTAGGCTAAGTACTTGATTAGGAGGAGCCATGCCTTTGAGAGTAAATACGACATGATTCCAAAATGAAGGCATAAGAACAATTTTTGTAGCTTCCCTCCCCTTATCTTCCTTAGACAACTTGTTCTTGCTTCATTCATCTGAAGTGAACATCTTTCTCCAATTTCCCATCTCTTGATGCAACCTTTGTAATGATAAATAAGAGGTAGCAAACCTTGTAACCCTTGTCTTACCAATTACCTCTTATTTGTTAATGGTCTCAACAAATTCAAGGAAGTAGAGTGGCTATAGATGAAGCCAACAAGAGTAGATCCTCTTTGAATTGTTTTCTTAACCAAAGAAAGTTTCCGATGTCTTCAAGCATCAAATCTAAACAATGGACAACACAAGGAGTCCAATAAAAATGATCTCTTTTCTCTTCTAATAGTTTACTATCCAACACATAATTGCATCCATTATTTGTGATAACTTAAAAAACATTTTCTTCTCCAATCTTCCCCACAAGGATATCAAGCATCTCAAATATCTTTTTCCCTGTCTTCACAAATTTAGAACCACCAATGGACGAATTTAGAACCACCAATGGACGTGACAAACATTGTCCATGCAAGGGAGCTCACCATAAAGTCAATCATACATGCTGCTTTCAACTAGTCCATGCATCTAACATAATAGAACAATCATGTTTGCTCCATTACAATCTATGATCTTTCAACAACTTTTAAGTATAGTCAACCTCCTTGTTGAGAAGTGAGACTCTAATTTCATGATAAGTACGAGCTGGCAAATTAGGTCCAAAAGCACCTATAGCATCAGTCATGTCTTGAAAACTCTTCAATCTTACAAGGTTGAATGACAAGCCTGCTTGGTACCAAAATCGAGCAATATATTGATGAACTATGCCTGTAAAATCTTGTATCATGCTTCTTTGATATTAGCTTGCGTTAGTTTTCTATTTTTCTCTTTGTTACAGCAATTGGATTTCTATAAAACATCTATTGGTCCTTTTTTTCCAGCACTATTTGTTCCTTTTTAATTACTAGCTGTGAATTTTTTTAACTTCATCTTCACTCATTATTATCATAAGCCACAACACTTAATACAGGATTGATGGAGGGGTTGACTATTTTGTTTTTTAAAATAATTTCCAAATCTCTTATCTCAGTTCCAAAGTATATACCTGGTTGAGATGGGTCTTTTATTTCTCTGTTGTGTACTATTTTTATGGTTTTTATATTTGTGAGCTGCTGAATTATATTTTTAGAGTTTTCTATATTATTAGAAAGATGAGCAGGCAAATCATAAATTCTTGTTACTGATCTATTTTACTTTGCCATTATATGATTTTAATTGTTAACTGTAAGTTTGGTTTTCAGGTGTGTGTGATACAGGATCCATGGGTCCAGAGCTGATTGTTTGATGTCATTGTGGGTATGACAATTTATGTACAATACTTACTATAAGTTATACTCTTTTGCAGGTTAAACAGGATGGTTTCTTTCCTGCAGATCTGCTTTTCTTGGCAAGCACTAATACAGATGGTGTCTGCTACATTGAGGTTTATTATTTATATTTTTTTGGATCTGGTAGTTTTTTCTCAATGCTCTTTAAACAGAATTTCACGTCAATTAACATTGGGTTTGAGTGGCAGACTGCTAACTTGGATGGGGAAACCAATTTGAAGATTAGGAAAGCATTGGAAAAGACTTGGGATTATGTGACTCCAGATAAGGCATCCGAGTTTAAAGGTTTGCATTTTTTTTTATTGCTTTATCTACATATTATAATTGTATACAGTTCTTGTAACGTTTATTTATTTTGGTTAACAGTTATCAGTTATTTTTGCATTAGTGCATTTGGTTGTTTAAGTTCTAGGAAACATGATGACAACATTTCAGGCATTTTTTTTTAGTTTTAAGCTTAGAATATAATAAATTTTGTGCATTATCATAATTTTGGTTCATCTATCTGCGTAATGAGAATTAGGATTAACATTTACTCATTCCATTGTCTTTTTGTTATTATGAACTACAGAAATGTAAATCATGTTTTCAATTGGCTTTCTTTTCCGTGTATGGGAGTTTAGTTGGTGAAATTGTGTATTATTAGTATCACTTGAAAATGCCCTTACTGTGGATTTTTTTGTTTTGCTCCAAATTTCTTGTTTTTCTACATTCTCTGAAAGTTGCTTTCCAACTGTGTATATTCGGATAACATTCATTATTCTCCAGCATTAGATCCGCTGATGATTCAGGAGTAAAAGTATTGTATAATTGAGTAATTAATCATGTTGTATAATCTTCAGCTGTTTTAGTAAAATAATCATCTATTTATAAAATAAGCTTGTTATTTGGATGGTGCTTTTATGAATCTGAAAAAATTTAGTTTATGATTATTTTTTCAACAGTTTATATTTCTTTCAGCTTCATGCATACTCTTGGATAAAAGCAGATTTTTTACATCCTAATGAAACTATCTTTAGCAAACATACCCAAACAGCAAAACAGACTTTGATTATAATCGATTGTACATATAATTGATTAATAATCTAATTTATACAGTTGTCCCAAATACATCCTAAGAGAGCATGTTTAGGAAAGCCTTTTTTTCCTTCAATAAGTTGTTCTTATAAAAAATAAGCTGGATGTTTGGAATTCAAATGGAATTTAGTAAACACGATTTTTTTTTTTTCTGAAACTTGTAGCTTATGATTATTTTCAAACAGATTTCTCCCATTTCAGCTTCATACATACACTTTTTTTTATGTAAAAGCTGATACTTTTTGTTGCATTCAAACAAAATTATTTTAAAATCACTTTTTAGCAAACTCATTCAAACTAAATCTGATTGTTTTTATAATCGATTATTGAAATAATCTAATTTTGGCAGTTGTCTCAACACACTCTAAACTTATGTTCAGAGTATAGAGTTTTATTAAAATAATCTGATAAATTGATGTACTTTATGTGGTTAACTGTTCCTCAACTGATTGAATGTTTTTTTTTTTTAAAATCTAAATTCTTAGTCTGTAATTGGTCTTCACAGAACTTTTTATGGCTCTTTGAAACGATTGTCTTTAATTTAATATGTTTAGGGTAGGGAATATTATTTTGAAGTTTGTGCAAGACTTATTTATTACCAGGTTTATGAATGTCAATTCCAATCGTTATGCTAAATTTTATTTCTTGCTAATTTTTTCAAGTTCTGACAAGTTTTCAAACTATTGCAGGTGAAATTCAATGTGAACAACCAAACAATTCATTGTATACCTTTACTGGAAATCTAATAAGCCAAAAGCAAACATTGCCTCTCAGTCCAAATCAAATTTTGTTGCGGGTATGTTGCTCTTCCCCATCTGTTTTTTATCTGCTGAACTGTGTTTATTCATAAACCTAGAGTGCATTTTTAGTTGGATTGGTTTGTATTTGGATTGAGACAGAGAGAAGGGAAGTTGAGAGAATATTTTGTACTTCTGATAAGGGTCTATTGTACAGTGGAAGCTTCTGCTTACATTTATAAGGCAGAGGCTTTGGATCCTAACAGCTGCCTTCTGTGATAATTATTATTTATAACTGTCTTACAACAGAATTACAAATAAGAGTGAGCTGATAGAAACTGAAAATAACTAGTCTAAAACACTATATGCTCTGTACCGTATGCTTATATTTTGTTTACCTAGTTTGTGAAACTTACATTGACTTGGAGCATCTTGACTTTTCAGGGTTGCAGTCTGAGGAATACAGAGTATATTGTTGGGGTTGTTGTATTTACAGGACATGAAACAAAGGTTCGCTGTATAAAATGATGCCTAATGATAAACTAATAATACCTCTCTCAATATCACGACCTTGGTCTTGGTTTTTTCTAAAGATGTTTGATATGCTAGTGACGAATTGATTGTTAAAATGTTGCTAGAGACAAACTGATATTGTTTTTGCACTTGTTATGTATTCATAATTATAATTATCATTAGAATCTCAAATATCCAACTGATATAATTCCAAACAATTATCCTTGGGGTCTAGATATATGGCAAAAGAAGAAAATAACTGATAATAAGTTTTATTTAGATGACTATGAAATTATTTATTTGTTTTTGGAAAATAACACCTCAGTTGTTTTTGTTCTCATCTCAATTAAGATGCTTGATTTAGTCAATTAATAAATGTGAAGAGTTTGTATGTTTCAAAATTAATTTGTTTCACACTTTCCCGTTTTCAAATTTTTTTGTATAGGAAAAATTGAATTTCCAGTTTTTTTACATCCTTTCCTTCACAAAATATTGAAAAAGCAAACAAAATGGAGACAAGGCAAGGCAACATTTTTTGTCACGATTATATACGGAAAATGAAAAGAGCTAACCAAATGCCCTCCTCTAAAATGAAGACAAGGCAACACATTTTTTCACAATTATATTCTTTCATTTCCTATGCAAATTTTGAATGCAGGAAATTGGATAAAAACAAGGTGAATTGAAAGTGGAAAACTAGAAACAAACCCTCAGTAAATGAAAATGTAAACAAAAACAAACCAAACACGCATTAAGGATGTTATATAATATATATATATATATATATATATATATATATATATATATATATATATATAATTGGGACTGAGTATCTTTAACTAGTTTTAAGTTTTTGAGTTAAGTGGTGTGCCGCTTAACTTTGATCTAATTGTTGAATGCTTAATTAGGAGTTATTATGTATAAGGGTTGGAACACCCCTAAAGTGTTTCTTTTAAATTCTATTAATTCGTTG
>Ga0123342_1003254_pt1 | contig 26269 bp, 11 predicted proteins | sample Turbeawhitnodule_FD_89960 | JGI IMG/M metagenome (GOLD analysis project Ga0123342, IMG submission 89960) | Root nodule microbial communities of legume samples collected from Mexico - Turtle bean Mexico white nodule | ecosystem: Host-associated > Plants > Roots > Nodule | place: Mexico: Nepantla...
AAACAGAAGTATAAACCAAGAAACGCAAACTGTCAATCAATCACCAAATATTCCTTTGACATAAATACAACAATAAAAGTTATGCAGTTGGCATACCACTTCCACATACTTCAGTTGCTTCAATACTTGTTCTGTTTCAAGCTCCTGCAGCAAATAAATAAGGGAAACGGATAAGATTCAATGAAAGATGATAATATTTGCAGTGATCAAAATAAAGGATTTAACATGATATTTTGTTTTGTGTAATTTATGATAAGAAAACAATGAGCTATAAGACCTTGTCCTAATCTATATTAATCGAATACATGCAAGGCACACAAAATACTACTCACTATACCTCTCCTACAATTTAAAATGGATTGCAGTATCAAATATTTTAAATATTATATATTTGAACATGTCTGACAAATGCTAACTGTTTCATGCTTAACATCTCAATATTATATTTTATATAAAATTTAATACTCATTGATATATTAGTTGTGATGGTATTGTGTCTTATATTTTTGCCTATATGTTGTGTCCCCTGTGTTGATTCTTCTGAATACTTGAATCTGTGTTATATTCATGCACTCCATTGAACACAACAACATTGTCTGTGCAAGAGCATATAGAGTTCTGGCCATATTCAACCAAAGTAAAAGGAATTCTTTAATCATAAACAAATTAAAATGAAATACTTCAGCATAATATTTTTATGTTCAAGCTTTGTAAAGCAAATAGGTAAAAAATGAAGAAAAAAAATGAGTTTTTCAACTCAGCATTAAAAAGTAACACCTTCATGACAAGACAATCAACAGAAAGGAGAAAGCTGAATGAAGAGTTAAATATATTTCACCTGAGGTGCAGCACAATCAGCATGAGATGGATCCCAATGGATAGCACAAAAGCACTCCCAGACATCAGTTTGAACTTCAAAAAAAGGTGCCCTGCCAAACAAAAAATATTGGCTAAATTAATGCAATTTAAGCACAAACAAGAGACTCTCTCTCACACACTACTCCTTTCTCAAGCTTTATTCATTTATCTCTTCTGTATGTGAAATAAGTAGAAAGAGTACGACGGTGCAAAGGTCTAACTATCACCTGTTTGATGGTGACAAGTCTAACTATTACGAAATGGACTTTAAGCCTAACTCAACCCCATAAAACCGGCTCATAGGGTTGAGGTTTGCACCCACTTATATACAATGAAAGACTCTAATCTCTAGTCGATGTGGGATTTCCAACACACCCCCTCACGCCGAGACTGCCAACTCGTGCGTGGGACTATATATTTTGGGTAGTCCGATAGCGGCCCGATAGCGAGTGGCACAATAGGCCCAACACAAACACTCGCTAGGATAGGCTCGAAAATGGCTCTGATACCATATTACGAAGTGGACTTTAAGCCTAACTCAACCCCATAAAATCAGCTCAATGAGGTGAGGATTGCACCCACTTATATACAATGAAAGGCTCTAATCTCTAGTCGATGTGGGATCTCTCGTGCATGGGATAACATATTATGGGTGGTGGCCTGATAAACCCAACAAACACTCGCTAGGATAGGCTCGAAATGGCTCTGATACCATATTACGAAGTGGACTTTAAGCCTAACTCAACCCATAAAACCGGCTCATAGGGTTGAGGTTTGCACTCACTTATATACAATGAAAGGCTCTAATCTCTAGTCGATGTGGGATCTCCAACACTAACTATAAAGGCGTTTAGCACAACCTAACTTAAACAATTTTTCCCAGAATAAGCTGGATAAACATCTGGTCACAATCAAGGTGGGAAACTCTTGCAAACACACCACTTTAAGAAATACCTCAGCAATCTCATTGGTAGTAAAAGGGTGATCCATTGCAATGAAATGGGCATATTTAGTCAACTATCCATCACCAATAATATTGTATCGAGCCCTATAGCACTTGCTATCGTCCAATAAAATCCAGTATTACATTGGACCACACTTGTGAGACTTGGATATGTTGAACATGGATGCACCCAGTGAACTCTATGGTAAACTTGTAAAATTACAAGTTTAAGGGTGAGTTTGTGTTTACATTAAATTTTTAAATTTGATGACTTCACCTCAGAATTGCCATTGTTCAGTGTAATTTTAAAGCCTTTCTCACTTTGAACAGTGACTCACTCCTCATGCTAAATTCCCAAAATCTCCTCTGTTGTTTGACAAATCCATCATACTATAGTCTGCAAACTCACTGGTGCTGATACTGCTGTCTGCAACCTTGTCAGATGACACTGCTGTTTGACCACTAGTACCCTGTTCATCTATGGATAATATTAATTCGAACTTAAGTTACATATGATATTTTGAAACTTACAGAAATTATGGTATTTTCACTATGTTGATACTATGATCAAATAGGGATAGTTTTTACTTGATATTTTGTTACTTACTCCTTATGGTATGCTTGAAGTTGGCTTTTTAGTATTTCAAGTAAAGTTTCCTGGGATTAAAGTCAAGCCCCGACTCCATGGGTCCCTTTATCTCACTCAAAGCAAATAAATTGGAGATATTTTGAAAAAAAATGATATCACAGATGCCAAAACTCATTTCTTCTCCTGTGGAACCACAAACTTCAAAAAAAGGGGTTCAGCCTATATTTCTGATGCATCCGCTTGAGTTTGTAGGTGGTATTATTAAAGATAAATGTACAGGATGTTATTTTTCCCTTGCACAGGCTCTTTATTTGCGTATGTTGAACCAGTCTTGTTCCTGGCCCATTGTTAGTTGGGTTCGACTATATATAGCCAGTTTTCTGTCTTGTAGGGTATAACATAATCATAATAATATGATTGCATTACATTTTAGTTATCTTTTCTCTCTCACATTGAACTTCATGATTCGCTTAAAGTCTTAAAGTTATCTTAAATAAAAAGACTATTCTTCAAAATAATAACTTATAATATAAACCCTAAGAAACAACCTTTCATTAAGTTTGAATTGCACCATTTTACAGTCATATTTTCTTGCTTCATAACTTAAAATATTCAAAACAACAATGTTGCAGGACTTACCTGCGCCATTTTCCACATATAGTTCCATTGGCTCTGTCTATAACTGCCTGGCATTGAATCCAATTACCAATGGCACTAAGTTTAGTAGGACTTTGTGTGTTCTCTTCCTGCAGAACAGAAAAGTATTTCCATCGCTAGGAGGCTCAAATTAAAATGAAGATAATAAAGTAAATGGGAAAACATTTACCAGTAGCCGATTGAAGTCCGAAGGATTAATTTCGAATGGTTCAGGAAGGGCATCTTCCTCACTGCAAGAAACAACAAAATGATGTTGGAAGCAACTTAATACTGAAATATGGCTAAAATATACTCCTGATGAACAATTCAGACGGATAGACACACTAAATCTAAATATGCATAATTTCACCTAAGAAAATTAAACCCATCAACCAATCAGGAGAGTAATCTCATCAACTGTTTCTATGCTACATTTGTTTTATTTTATCAAAGGATCTGTTTAAAAATGCAACGTAAAAGCTTAAGCCCCTCTGTTCTTTGCCAATGAACCTCCAAAAATAGGTAAAGAACAAGGTTTAACAAGTGTAGCAAAAGGGAAAGGCCACGGTGAAAGAAAATAACTCAAGGTAAAGTTTATTGATAAATTTATGCAGGAACTCCCATCAACATATGTATGTTGAACCATGTAAAGACTAATAAAGCCTCAATGCCTCATAGAGAAGATGTCGTGTGGCAGCTGACAAAAGAACATTCAAAGTTTGGACTGGCTCAGTCACAGATAGACAGTCTACATTTAGATATACCATTTTAGAGTGGGCCTGTGGGGCAATTTAATTATGTGGAGAAGCAAAAAACAAAGTATAGTTCCAAGGTGTAGTATTGAAGCTGAATATAGAGACATGGAAAAAGGAGTATGTGAAGCTTTGTGGTAGAAAAGGATTCTTGAGGAGCTACAATTTCAATGACTCTCCCTGTGAACTGTATTGCAGTAACAAAGCTGCCATATATACTGATTAGAAACCTGTCCAGCATGACTGATCAAGCATGTGGAAACTGATAGACATATTAGAGATATCTAGAATTACCGTTTTGTTGTATTTTATAGTTGTTAAAGTACCTAGTCAGGAAGTTTCATTTATAACTAACTTTCATCTGTATCAGACTGCTGAGTCAACAGCTAGCTAGATATAAATAGTTCTACACAGTTTCTATTCAATGAAATTAATTTATCCTCTAATACATTTTATTTTCGTTTCTCTCTGTTCTATTAAGACTGCATGCCCTTTGTTCCAATGACAAGTGCAAAATTCAAGTAAATCTAACTATCAAAACTAAAGCACTTATCCACACTCAATAGATTAATTGATCTCCAAAAGTCTAAATAATATACTTTTTCAATATTATCACTCTACTTTTATTCTAAATACATTTTTTTTGCAGAAAATGAAGAAAAAGAAGAGAGGAAAAACCAAGTGAAGCCACCGCTTGAGCACCAAAGCATCGCTCAAGCAACACATGCCAGTTGCTCTGCAAAGAAATGGTTGCTCCAGTAACCAAATAGAGCTTGAGCGATGAATGCCAATTGTGAAGCACACTAGAGGTCAAATGGACGCTCAAGCAAGGAGATAAAAATCAGTTCAAAATTCCAAACCACAGCTCAAGCCATGAAGAAAACTGTAGAGTCAAGCAAGAAGATCGCTTGAGCGACTAATCGACACTTAAGCGATATGCACATCTTAATGAGGAAGAAAGACGTCACTCAAGTGACAGATAGGTGCCACGCAATGTGATTGAACTTACCACACAAGTAAAAGGCTTGCTCAAGTGACATGATTGATTGAGCTTACCACTCATGTAAAAGGTTCACTTAAGCAACCAATGGATGCTCAAACAAAGAATGGTGATCTGCAAGCCTATAAATAGGAGTTTAAGCCTCGCAATGGGATAGATGTGTTTTAATTACAGGATTTCGATTACACTTTTATCTCTTCTTTGCAAGAGTAACAGTTGTAGTTCTGTGTATCTGTTCTTCAAGGAAATCAAAGCAAGGAACAAATGACTAGGGAAACAACTTTGTTGTTACTCTTATGATTTCTGTTTGACTGAGCAATTTCATCTGAGAGAAAACAGCTTCAAATTGACCACCAGATAACCAACTACCATGGCCTACCTGATAGGGCTTTCCCTAGATAAGCATCTGAAGGCCATGACCACCCTCCAAAGAGTGTTAGGTAGACAAACAATACCTACAACAACAAAAATGATCTCTGGTAGGTGATACTTACTACGCCAACTCGGCTATGAAGAAGATCCTTGACTAGTTGATACCTTTAGTCCTTGCCCGGTGAACAAGATACTCTATATACCTACCAGTCACTAAACGTTTGAAACCAATAATTGCATCAACAAAACCCACAAGAATAAGGGAGGCTTTCACTCAATACATCTAGGATATTCTCAAGAACTAAAGCACTTGGTATTCACAAATTGATAAGACTTTTCAGACTTTCAATGCTAAATGGGATTTTTTGGAAGTCTTATAAGGTGAAGAGAAGTATATTGTGATGAATATCTGTCGTTTAATGCATTGTATATTCTATTTCGATACCATGATTAGCTGCTTTAAATCTTATATTTGATTTCATTCAGCTAACTCTTGCAAGTTCACTTGTCTTCGAGAGGAATTTATGGACTCTCGATGAGTTTATATAATCTCAAGTTTGACAACCTTGGATAGATGTCACCATTCCACTTATGGTGACTTATATGCAATTCGGTGAAGAAGTTTTTTTTTCTACAAACCACTTAATCATTAAAATGTCTTCCAAAGTACACAAATTCAGCACCAAACACCCTACCCTTTTATATAACACTGGGATCCTAACTTCTATTCCCCTTTATCTTGGATGTTTTGCCTTTGTCCCAGACAATTAGCCTCATTACAACAAATGGACCCTAAATCCACAAATGCACCTTCATAGGGTACTCAAATCTCAAGATAAAAAAAGTTACAAATGCTACTTTACTTTACCACTATCACTCCATGGATGTAACCTTCCATGAGAACTAGCTCTATAACTCCGAAGCTGCCATTCAAAGTGAAAGGGCAAACTAGAACTCCAAGAGATAGAACCTCTTTATTCTACTAAATCCTCGAAGAATAGTTTACTACACAAAATAATAGTAAAAGCTCATATTTAAAGCAATGTAAAAAAACACCCACTACAGAATGCCATAGAAAATTTGGTTCCAGACATTTGTGAATAAAACAGAAGTTACCTTTTTATCGGACCTGACCAGTCAAGAACTTCTGCTTGAAATCCTTTACCAACCCGCACAGCAGTTGTATGTGGCGCAGTGTCTCTCAACATCAAAAGTATGGGATTTGCTTCACCCTTAACTGAGGTAGCTCTACATTTGCCCAATTCATTGTGGATACTTGGTTCCTTGAGATTTTTCTGCCTTTTCTTCAGACATGAATGACAAAACCACTCATCAATTGGCAATTTTTTCGAACGTGGATTGTAGCAAGACGGATGATATGCATCTTCACAGTGATCACATAAAAGCATGTTAAGTGAACTGTCTAAACGATCACATATTTTGCACGACCTGGAACAGCAGCTATTACCAGTGATGGCAGCATCTTCCCCAGAAGCCACATTATCTTCAGGAGAATATTCTCTAAGAAGTCCATGAGTTCTTAAAGTATTAATGCAGAAATCCTTTTCCGTCACTTCTTCCCTAGTGGAATCCATGACTATTACACTGGAGGAGGAGCATTCACCATTTCCATCCATTTCAGTTTCCATATCTGGCTTTGAAGAGGAGCAACTATCATTTACACTGCTAATACCTAAGTTTTTGTGGGTGCTATCCTTGGCTACTCCATCAAACAAGACTGAAGGTGTAGTAGGATTTTTAACCACTTCAATTTCATGATTTACCCGAAAACCAGCTGGCTGTTCCTCAGCTGATGATAAATGTGCAGCAGAGCTTATGGCTGAAGGGTAGTTTGCACTTGCCTGCATATTAGTTGGCTCTAGCTTGAAATTTGAGTCCCGACGAAGCTTCTTTCTCCTGTATACCATCTTAGGTTGAGGTGTAGTATTTTCCGTCATTATACTAGCAGTTGATGTCTGACCAAAGCTTGAGCAGTAAGAATCATCAGCATGACTTCTATCTTCCTCCACTGGTTCAGCTTTTCTACACCAGTCAAGAGGGTACCTATTGCATTTGAGACACACCTGCCAAGTTTCACCACTAGGCATCCGGTCACATAGAACATCTTTCCCATCATCAGATACATAACATAGACCAGCTTCAACTGAACTAAGGAGAGAAGTTTGTGTTAACATTATCACCTGAAGCAAATTCAGAAAAAATGTTGTATACTGCTACAGAGCCCCAGAGATAGAGTCGAGACAATCAAGTTTTTGTGTGTCGAATTAAAGATCATTGAGTTGTTGGAAGCATGTCCATCAATCTCATCTAGTCAACACACTAATGGCCACCTGGTTTTAAAATCACAAACAGAAGTAGGAAAAAAATATAAGAAACAGGTATAGGCAAAAACAGACATCCTATCATACATATACACACTACAGACATATCTGTCTGTCTTTGGCAATAAAACAACATTGAAGCAATTTTTCAATAACTGTAAATTTGAAAGGTTCAAAATATCAGGATGAAGGCCAACAGCATCCTACAAACTAAATCAATGCCTTCTTCATAGACCTGAAAAATACATGTCAGCAGCACAACACAGTATAAACATTGCAATGAATCATTTGAATACAAACCCAATTATAAGATGTTAAATTTTCTAACCAGACCATAAAACCAGATCACCAGCACTTGGGAAACTCTCCCTTAGCTAACTGTCAAGGGAGAACCAAAGACTTAAATATCCCATCAAACATCGTATCCTACTAACACTCCACAAGATTTCACTCAACCTTTTGTAAGCCACTTAGTAGGTTGCTCTTTTCGACACACTAGCAACTAGCTCTGATACTAAATAACAAGCACCCAAACACTCGGAAAAGCCTCCCTTAAAAGTTAGCATCAAAAGCGAGAGAATGAAGAAGTAAAAAAGTCCATCGAGCAGCCACACAACTCAATGTGGATTTAAACACCTCATAATATCCAAGCCCTTGTCAAAAACCCCATTTATTTTTAAGTTCTCTAACAGATTAACCTCATGGCATACACATTAAGCCCGTAATAATTCTTTATTCACAATTCCTTCATTTATTTATATAATCAGAGAACTATTATGAAAGAAGGGAAAGATAGAAATGCAACAGGATAAGGAAACCTCAAAACTAAACAAAATTTAAAGAACAAAAAAAACCTAGAACATGATACATGTAACACAACACAAAAATCTCAGTTTATATCTACCAAAGAAAAGACCTTTTTAAAAATACCACAAGAAGTTAAGTGAACTACTTGACTCCAAATGACTCAAGAAGCAACACTTGACCAAAAAAAATTAGCATTTCTGCAAACCTCATCCACCAAACAGTACTAAATTAAGTCAAAGCCTTCCAGCATCTCTATTTATTGATTACAAAACTTCTAGAATTAACACATAATAACTTCTGATAAAGGGGAAGTCCTGAGCAAGCAGTGTAGAAACAAATAAGAAGCCCTTTCATGACTCAATTTGCACATGACAGATAAGGAGAAAAAGCAGTTAGACATATTTGAATTTTAAATAAATACTTGGTATCTATTTAATTTAGTCAGTTTAGAACAGCAACCAAAACAAAAGAATTAACCCATAAGAGCAACTGATTTTCAAGTTGGCTGGTCTTGGAAGGAAAAAATCACTGCTGAGATGAAGTGAGAATCTAGAAGTAAGATTTGCAAGAAAATAAATCTGAGGTATTAAGAGATCAAAAATTCTCTGGTCTGGATTTGGAGTGATATGGGTTGAATTCGGAAGACAAAAATGGACAGTAATTCAGAGAATTACCTATCATGCAAATTTCTGAGTAAAGATTCCCCAATACAGTAGAATTTGATGAAGAATGAATATGAACTTAGCTTTATACTTGGAGAAAGAAAAAGGAGGTTTGTGGAGGGTAAAATCACCATAAAAGGGGTATAAAATATGTATAATCTACACAGAATGCCCATATAACTGATAGTAGGCTGAAAAAATATCTCATCCAAATTATAAAATACAACTTATAAGCTCTGTATTAAGCTTTTAGATGGAGGGTATAGATAAAGAGAAGGGTGGAGGGTAACTTGCCTTGTTTAGATGTTTAAGTAACAAAAGGAGGAAGACTTACAAGTGTAGAGGAATTACATCTTCCTGTCAACCCCCCCTAATTCAAGAGGGGAAACTTTACCCCTCAAAGTCCTCCATCCATGTAAGGTTTTAAATCACATATTTCACCTCCTAGTCTCACTCCTTACCTCCCATCCAACAACAAATTTTTTGTTCTACTAGGACAAGTTTGGCTTCATGAATTAGACAACACTATTAAACTAGGTTGAGGACTCTTATAAAGTGGACTTAGACCTAACTCAACCTTACAAAACCAACTTGTAAGATGAGGATTACTCACACTTATATATTGTATTTTGACTTTGTCCCTAGTCAATGAGGGACTTTGGTTATTCCAAATAAGGACAAACTCTCAAAGAAATTATTCATCTTAAAATTCCTCTTAAAAAAATTCTCCAATGTCCTTGGTCTCTCTCTTTGACTCGCCCCCTATTTATGGGATTAAAAGCCATGCAATCTCTTCACTGATCTCTCCATTGACCTTCTTTGTACATGACCAAACCGTCTTAAACGATCTTCAATTGCCGTTTCCTCAATTAATGTCACACCAATATCTCCTTGTATAGAACCCTTTTGTATCTTGTCCTTTCTTATGTGACCACCACACATCCACCTTAAAAATCTCCATTTTGCAACTCCCAATTTTTTCTGCTGCTGTCCCTTAAAGCCTAACCATGACTACCATAGTGTATAGTTAGATGTATAGCAATACAATAAAATTCAACTTTGAGCACAGCAACTAATTTACAATCACAAATAACTTTTTATCCCTTTCTCCATTATAGCCATTGCATTTGTATCCTGAATGTGACAACCTCATTAATTTACCCATCATTTTATATCAGTGATCCCGTATTTTTTAACTTGAAAATTTGTGGTAAGACATCTCTCATCAAACCATGGATAAAAATCAAGCCAATACAAGCAAGCATGATACATTGATACCAAATATGTATCAATTATCAAGTCCAAATCCTTCTAAAACCAAGTAATTCAAATATATAACCACTAATTACGATAAAGACAAAGTTTCCTAGAAAAAGTTACCAGCACCACATTGTATCCCCTAATTTTTTTTTCTGTACAACTTAATAATTGTCCCCTTCAAACGCAAAATGCCAGAGCACTTTCCTTCACAGGAACTAAACAAGATCTCTCCTCATCTACCTTCTCACAAAAAAAAAATACAACACACTGATCCACTCCAACCTGTTTGACAAAATATGGAGGGAGTGAACAATGGAAAATTACTTGGCAACAGGCCTGTGCTTGATAAGGTAACCTTAACTCACTAAAACATGTTAGGCAAATAAAAATGCAACTAATATTGGAAAATTGAACTTGTATACACCAAAACTTAAATTAAAAGAATTAAGAAAAAACTCCTAGTAAGTTGTGGATGAGGCCCCGACTTCCCAAAACTTAATTCATTTTCCGGTAATAAAATTGAAAAAGCGACGGATTAGGAATATGTAAAGGGGGCAAGTTGCCACCCTTGCTTGAAATAGGCCGTGAAGATAGCATAACATATAAACACGGTAACATTGAATTCATAGAAGACCACATGATAGTTTAACAATGCAAAGAAAGAATGAATCTAATAGTTCGGTAATCAATTTCAGTAATGCATTACACAAGTGCTTACTATTGCTCTCCCTGTTTCCATATAAACAAGTGACTACAAACCAGGGCAATAAAACCTTCCTTCAAGATTAAAATAAATTTCTATCTTAATCTTTATTTAATTTCTGCAAAGGGATTCACAAGAATCAAATCTTGAATCATGTTTTTGCTGATCCATGAAAATCTTTCAAAGCATAAGAAGGCGTGACTTCTTGAATTATTAGGAAGGGAAGTTAAATACTTTCATGGTTTTCCCCATATGACCAAACCTGTGGATCATTACAATTTCAACATCCTTGATGAGTAAGAAATAATTTATAAAGCTACAAGATTTTCCAAATAAAACCTTTCAATAAAAATCAATAGCCAAGGTTACTGGTTAGGGCTTGAGGGCAGAGTTAATGGTATAAGCATCTCCAATAGGGTAGAAAGCACAGGCAATTGAAAGCAAGAACAAATTAAATCTTCCTAAACCTCTCTATGAAATAACAATAAAACAGAGAATAATTTGGTGCTTTAACAATGGAAATAAATGACAAACAGTGAAAGATATGAAATGAGAGGGACGAAGCATCACCCAATCGGATCAGAAATGGTAAAGGTGTTGCATTGAGCGAATGGGTTTTAACCTTGGGTCTTTGTTTCAGTTTGAGTCTCTTGATGGATCCATGTTGTTCCAAAAACAGTGTTGTGGCTCACTGTCACAGACCATCCTTTCTCTCCATTCAATTATATTTCTATTGCTACTCTCTTCATTTAAACGCCCTGCGCAATTGCACCAATTTCCTCAATTCAATTTAAACTCTCTCCTCCCAAATTTTGTTCTCTTTTTCTATTAAGGAAACTATGCTAATCATTCATGTTAACAATTTCATAAATTCAAATTATTAAACCATTACCACCAACAATTCTACAACATGCTCTTCCTTTGATTTTTAATATTAGGCCTTTTTAATCAAAAAAATATTATTCATTATTTCACATTTTTCTAAATTACATGATAATTTATTTCTTTCATTTGGATGAAAAGAACTTGACTATTATAAGAAAACATATTGACTGATTTTCTGTTTGCAAAGTATGGTTGCAATCATAAATTATGTTTTTTTTTTATCAGCAATCATAAATTATGTAATTCCAATAAAGACCAAAGTATCTAACATTACACATTTTTTAAAAATATTTGTACATGCTTCAGGATATAAGAAATGACATATAAAGACATAAACATAAAACAGAATCAAATTCAAACATTAGATTTGGGATATATAATATTATTTAGAGTTGCAAATATTAGTTTCAATTTTTTTTTAATTTAATAAACATCTAGTGGACTTATATGAACAATATTCTTTATTTGTTAAACTCTACTATAAAACTGAACATTTTAAGTATGTAAAGCTAAAAAAATTGTGCCTTAGATATTTTTTCTATTGTGCTTCAAATTAAGCATTTTTTTTGGAAAATTATAAATTTCAATAGGAATTGAAAAATGGTTCTCTATATTTTAAATAAGAAACACATATTTGCATTCTTTATGAAAAGATTTAAAAATGAAAAACCTAATAAAATATCCGAAGTTAAAATAAGAAAATATTTTATAGTTTGGTTGACTAGTTTATTTGTATTTGACCCTCACGGGAAAATAAATACACAAATACTATAGGTTTTACCTTTTTAACATAATATTTATTACTTAGTTTTATTAATTATTGTAACTTGTAGTTAATATTTCATTAATGATTTAATTAATTGGAAGTTAAAGTTATTTTACTCTAATAAATGAAAATTGAAGTAATAATTAATATTTTCTTATTATATTAGTGAAACAATTTCTTATTTATTTTCATGAGTTCTAAGGATAATGACAGGTGTAAATGTATTTCTTTATTATTAACTTCAATGTTTAATGATGAAATTATAGCACTGAACCATTAAGATACAAATTTATTAAGTTCTTAATGTTTATGAAAAATATTGTGATTTCTAAATCTACCACTGTTAAAAAGATACTTATAATTACTCATATAAAAGCCTCTAAGGAAAGTATTGTTTATTTGTTCTTATATTAATTATTTTAGTTTTTTTTTTTACTTTTTGAGTTGTAAAATGTATGTTTTTAAGATATTATAAATTGTCATCTAATTATAAAACCGCTACCACTAAATACACATATTTTTAGTTGTCTTAAATCATAAATATTTTTAAGAATTGCATTTAATAATTTTTTATGACACCTTAAACATCATCATCTCGATTAGTTTGTCTATCATCTAAAACATGTCCCCAATGGAATTAAAATAAAAAAAAAATGAAAAAACAAGTGAGACTAGCAAAAAGTTGTGTAAATAAGTTTAAGCAAATTGAAATTAAGTAAGTTATATGATAATTATTGTTTTGCTGTAAAATTAAAATGATTGCAATATAGATTGTTTAATAAGTATTAAATTGCTTAATGTCAGATAGATGATAATATAATTATAATTAGATAACTTCAATCGTCTTTCAATTAATCTAATAGTGAAACCAGTAAATCAATATTTATAATTTATACGTAAATAATAAAAGTTAGCAATAACAATAAAAATGAAAAGATTATTCAAATAGTTGTGCAGAAAAAACAAAATAGAGATTATAAAATCGTAAAAAGAAATAGGTTGACTCTCAAGTTTTTCCAACAGTTAATTATTCATCACCTGATAAACATATTATTCATTCAGTCATCTAAACAAAATTGAATAATTGAATTGACCAAACATATGTCACCTAAAGACAATTGAATCTCATTAACAAAACATGTGTCCACTATTTTATTTAGTATCTTACTTTGTCTCCATGTGTTTATTCAATAAAGTTTTTAATCTTTTACCTCTTGAATCATGCACCCAAAAGATTGTTCAAATTTAATTACATAGAATTTCAGAATTCATTGTAAAATTACAAGAGAATCAACCCAAAGAAGTTTAACCTTCCATGCTGAGGAAAAACGAAAGAATTACAAAGAAAAAATAAACTAAATAAATATTGTGTTGTGAAGTTTCGTTCTTTCTCCTCAAGACAGGCTTGTGTGTTTTTATAGGTTTTTTTAATTTTGGAAAAATATTTTGGTTTAGATTTTGTTAACAAGTTTTAAGTTTTCAACTTTCCAAATTTGTTGAAAATTTGTTTTATGTTTTAATTAAAAGAAACAACTTTGATTTTTGCATATTTTGCATAAAGGTAGACACTTTATTTATACCGTCTACTCTAAAAACACAAAATTAACACAAATAATAGTTAAAGTCTAAATAGACCAATTATATGAATCTTAAAACAATGAATTTAATCATTATTATAGTTCAATAATCTATGATTAAAGCTATTAAGTATGAATAAATTTATGATCATCGCCAAACTTATTTATAGATCACTCATATTTAATAATATTAGACAAAAACTTTAACCACATAAAATTATGTTTAGAAATCACTCTGTGTCAATCGATTTTCGCATGGAAGAAACGTCGCTATAAAATGAAAAAACAATTAAATCACTAAGTCAAATATAAAAAAATCACCATTAATATTATATTTGGAAATTCAGTTTCACATACCTAAATAATCTTATTACCTATTAGAGGATCATGTTAATAGACAAATATTTCACAATAACAAAGTCACAAACACAATTAGTTACCTACATGTCCTTGCAAACATATAAAAAAAAAATAACACTATCATAACAAATGTGATTAATTGACTTATTAAGGTGAAACAAAAAAAATATTAAACCAAAGACTATTACATTCCAAGTATGTACCAAACAATACATGCCAAAAAAAAAGTAACAACATTTTGAAGAAAACAATGAAATATTCAAAACATATGAAGCTTCTTTAGCACACTCACACAAATTATACATAAAAACCATACAACACAACTCTTAAGGGTACCCATGTGTTACCTTGTGTATAAATAACTACTCTATCAACACATCAGTTTTATATCATAACCTTTTCTCTTCTCTCTCTCATCACAATAACATGGTATCACGAGCTAGAAAGTTTTTTTTTCTTTCTTTCATGGCTTCCCTTCTTCTTCTTCTACACCATCATCTTCGTCCACCTAGGTTCTCTCCCACCAAGAGCTCTTCCTCCGTCTCTCTACATCACCTTACTACTCCTATTCCGCTCAAACTGGATGACAAGAATTGTTTGTTGTGAAAACAACAGGTCTTGCCACTGTTGATGGGTTGTTGCTTTCTTCGTTTCTTGACGAAACTAACATTCCTCTACACTGCTTTCTGTTGCCGATGACACTCTCAGTCCCAATCTTTCCTTCATCTCTTACAAGCAACAAGATAATTTGTTGGTTGCATGGTTTCTAGCGTCCATGATCACTCCGATTTTAACCCAAATGGTGGGTCTTACCTCTACAGCGCAGATTTGGCAGACGTTACACACGTATTTTTCTTCTCATACTCGGGTTCATATAAATAAATTGAAACTTCTTTTAAAGAATCCAAAGAAAGATCGTTCTATCTATGTATACGTTTCAACAACACCTCAAAATTTTAGTAGTGAGATAAGTGAACAAGGGCAAGTCTCGTATAAAACAAAAATAATGCATCATATACACTTTTTACAATTAACCAACTAACAATTCAAACTTTTATTGTTTTAACGTTTTTTTGAAAAACTTACTTTAAGTAGAATTTTATGTTTAAATAATTTCACTCTACTTCCAAATAGTAGTCATAGTTTGAGAGATATTTCACGTAATAATTCTAAAAATAGAATTACACATAATATTTTACTATTCTTAGAGAAAAATTATAGACTCACCTTAAATAATAAAATTAATATTTTTAAAATAATATTTACAATTCACTCCATACTTAATAACTACATAAATTAATCTACTTTTATAGAAATTTCTCTAACAACATTTCAATAACCTACAAGTACTCTCGTTCTTTTATATATCTCTAAAACTTTTGAAAGTTAAGTTGTGAGAATAAATTGTAATAATTTATTTGATAATATTTTTTTTAACTATGTTATTGATACAAATTATCTACCGATTTCGTCATTAGTTAAAATTTGGAATTTTTTGTTAGGAAGTCCAATGATGGTTTTCTTTTGATAATACAAACATCACATCCAAAAAAGTTTAAATAAATATTTGTGAACTATTTGTTTTTTTTCTCCTATAAAATGAATAACTTATTTTGAAAGATAAATTAAACAGTTTTAGTTTTTAATAAACATTCAACAATCAAGTTATTGTTGCAAAATAGGTAATGAATATCAAATTGCATGATACAAGATATTTCTATTTAACTTATTCAAATTGTTCAAATATTCACAGTAATAGTGTTATTGAAATTGATAAAAAAAACAACTATATAATCAATAGAATAAATTTGAAGAGTTCAAAAAGAGAACACAATTATTGGAGATGGCAGAAACTCGTTTTATTTTTATTTTTTAAAATTAAATATATTTTCGTCTGTTTATTATAATTTAAAGTTGATTTTTAAGTTGATTTTTATTTTTAGTTTAAATACGTATAATAAAAAACATTATTGAAGTTATTTAATAGTTTTTTTTTCTTTTTTATCTATCATTTTAAAATTTCAAAATAATATATTTTTTCTTAATTATATCCTTAATTTAATTTATACGGAGAGAAAAAAAAATGCAATGACATATAAACATAAATCGAAATAAGAAAACTGAACACAATATCTAACTCACATAAAATTCATTAAAAATAGAAAAATTAATAATATTTTGCTTTAGATAAAAAAAACTCCAAAGAAGTATTATAAGCAACTGAATATATTTATGAAAATTATTTAATAGGATAGGAACGTTTTTATTACATGTATTACTCGAGTTATTTTATATGTAATATTTATTAACCTTATTAACTTTACAGTCTTTTTATACTTGTGTTTGACCCATATTGAATTATAATGTTATTTTCATCTTAAAAGTATTTTTTCTACATTCTTCCCATTATTGTTTGAAATATTCTTATTAATAACTAGTACCCAGTCTCCTTTCATTTTATTATTTTCATTTAAAACAAATTATTACATCATCATATTTATTTAAAATAAATCTGCATTTTTGTTTGATGGTTGGAACATGATAGGATGAGATAAAACATTATAAGAATATAATAAAATAAGAAAATAAATAAACATCAATGTTGTCCAATATTTTATTTAATTTTAAAAAATGTGATAAAAGTAATTTAACAAAAAGGGAGAAATAGTTTTTGGTGAATATTAAGAAATTGAAAGGGTGGTAAGAAAATTAAGCGAAAGACGAAAGATTTGTGTTGTTGTGAGGATGCTTGAGCCGAGGGTTATCCTCAATTTCTATTGTGTTTTGTCACAAACACTCGTTGTTCTCACTTCTTCTTCTTCGTCTTCATCTTCTTCAACAACGCCGCACTTCAATTGCCACCTCGAAGCTTTCAAGAATCATCCCTATGTTCTTCCTATCCATCTATGTAACCGCTTTCTCTTTTCTCTCTCTCATTCTCAATTGCCTTTTATTCTCTCTCACTCCTGTTTTGTCCCCCGATTTTTGCAGCAAGAACAAGAACAAATTTCTGTTTCCAGCCTCAATGTCTCTTGTTCGCCACATCTTCTTCAACTCTGTTTAATTTGGAAAAGAAGTTGGCATTGGATGCTTCTTCTGATCCAAACACGTCTTGGCCCTATGTCACAGCTGTTGCCCCTCCCACGCAGGTTACACTTCTACAACCATCTTTTTTATATTAAAACTCAATAGCTAATCAATTTTACCTAGACTTTGTATTGGGAATCTCGTAATTTTACCCTATGTCTGGTTGGTAATAGCAATGTTCAAGTGTAGGTTGCCACAGCGTGCTCAACTTCTATTCTTTAGGGTTGCATAAATATTTATCATCATTTCGTTACTATAATTGAATTTTTACTTCCAATGAAGGTTAGTTGGTTTAAGGCAATTGAGGCAGTCCCAAAAGAACTCCAGTCACACAAGGCTCCCCATATTTTTTTTTTTATATTTAAAAAAAAAGTTATTTATTGCCAACTTGTATAATTAGGTAATCAATTTTGTTGTGATATGATATATTGTTTGTTGTTAATTCCTTCAGTAATATTATGTAATGTAGATGTTGCTGTATATCATTAAAAGGTCGTACCACTCAAGTTATGAGGAAAATGATTTTGTTAATAGGGGTACCATTATATGTTTCCTTGATTGTGAACTGGTTTATTGAGTTGCAGTTTAGAGTAAAAAAAGTAGTGTCATTCATTGTAAATTTTGTAACTCTTCTGTTTGTTTTCTGTGTAAGAAATATAATTTCTCTGATTGTGTGTGGACGTAGGTCACATTAGCCAAATCATGTACTGCTTTTGCCTTTTGTGTTTTTTGTTTTGTCCTCATCTTTTGCCATAACAGTTGTGTTATATACATAACATATCAATATATTGCTTCTATTGAAAGATGTTTTGAATTTTTTTAGAATATTTAACTCTTTGATTTTTTTTGAAATACAGCGATTTAAAACTTTTTGTATGATGATGACTTGCTAAAATATTGCATCAATCTTGAAATATTTGAAGTTTTGGTGAACCTTTTGACATTGATGGTCTTGATCTACTTTTAGAATGGAAAGTATTGTTAGAAGTGCTAACAAAATAAAGTTGTTCAAAACTAAAATTGCTTAAATTGTATTTGAGATCAACTCATTGTAAGATACCTCCAATGGGCTAGCCATATTATTTATAAGTAAATTATCCAAATTCTTCTATTATAAACCTTTGGTTTATAATTTTGTTGCTTAGAAGGAGCTAGAAAAATAAAATATGATTAATGAGTTGCATTAGATTATGCCTCAGACATAAATTTTGCCCTAGACTCAAGAATTCCAAGAATGCCTAGAGATAGCCATGTGAAGGGTGATAGGTAAGATTCAATTGCCTTTCCCATGATAAAAAATGGTCTTGGGGCTGGTTGGCCTTCATTCATACTCTGATTTTGGAATAGGACAACTTTATCCCCTATTCCCAAACTTTCTTCCTTCCGAAATAATAAATATAGTTCCTTGATCTCTCTTAGACGCTATATTCATCCTGTTTTCATTGTCAACCAATTCATAAGTAGGAACTATTATAGTTTCCCATTTGGCTTCTTTTAAACTTTCTTCTCTACCTTTTATTTTTCAAATTTCAACAGTGCTTGTACTTTTTGTTTTTGGATCAATTACTTTTGGGTTTTATAGCTTTTGTCCATGAAAAAAAAATTATACATGTCAAACTTACCCAGGAACTAAACATATTTATGCCTTTAAGCAGGCAAACTTTAAATCAACCTTATCTACAGAATCGCTTTTTATAATGAAGAGGTTGTAATAGCTGCTGCTGCATCTGAAGCCCTTGCTCTTGCTAAAGCAGCTGTGAAGGTTGTAAAGGATGCTGCTTTACTAGTAAAAAAGAAGCCCCAAGCAGAAGCAGAGTATAGATCCCATGTTTCTTCCAAATCTGATGATTTGTTTCTCAAATGGTTTCAGCATATGGATGTGGTAGATGGTGTAGCAGGGGAATCCATGGGTGCTGGAGCAGAAATGATGGAAGGTGTTGACCTAAGCCCCAGCGAAGAGGAATCTTATGTAGAACCTTCCCATGAGGAACTTGAGAGCCTGCAGGAACAGCTTTCGAACAGTATAGCTGTAAGATTTAGGCGCCAACCAGAAAGAAAAGCTAAAAGAGTCAGAGCAGCAGAGAAGGCTTCCACAGATGTTGCATCTTTTAAGCCTGGCTCCTCCAGAAGAAGAAAGCGTGTTTCCATGCAAGAAGTAGATTATTCAGATCCACTTTGTTACTTAAGAACAACAACCACTACTTCTAGGCTTCTCACCTCAACTGAAGAAATCAAGTTGTCAGAAGGAATACAGGTGGAATTTGGGTGTTAGTGATGTTCTTAGTATTTTAGGTGCCATGTGGTGTAGAATCATCCATGCACTTAACTCCCTTGATCGTTGATATGCTCCTCAGTCAGCTAATAATCAGTATAAAATCTTCACAGTGTATGCTGATCTTGTGATTTTGTGAAATCAATATTTGTCATTCTTCTTTTGAGACAAGCCTCATTTATCTGGCTTGTTATTTCCAGCACCACTTACCACATCACTTAGTCTTTTGCTTCAAAAGATACCATTTAAATATATTTTCTCTGAGCTGGCTGCTTCAATGTTTCTTCCTATTTTATCCTATGTATGCTTAAAATGGAAACTCATAAATTTAAATTTCCACCTCATTATGATCATTATGTTTTCCTAGAGTTGTATATAAAAGAGTAATTTCTCACATTTACTTGGCATTATCTTACACTTTTTTCGTAATTATGGGCTGAGAGGGCTGTACATTATTCACACACCTCTATTTTATACTTAAAGAGTATGGAGTTTTTATGTTTTTTGGTTGGGAGGATGCTCTTCAGGATTCTTCTTACTGGTTGGTTGGACATTCTTAGGGTTGAGAATCATCCAGAAAGGAAAAAGAGTGTTTACAAGGAAGTCAGCAAATTGTTCATTTGATCATTGCAACTCAGCTTGTTCAGATGTATTAATCATAAAAGATTTTAGTTCAGGACCATCTGGAATGGAAAAGAACGTTACAAGTTAGCAAATGTTAATTTAATCACAGTGATTCAGGAGATTATATAATTTAGGTGATTTTAATACTTGAGGTTGTAAATATATGCCAGCATAGTTTTTTTCTGATTAATGTGTATAATTTTACTATTTTGCTTTTATTGTCTAATAATTCATTTGCCCATTCTTCTGCCAATACAATTCAGGACCTTCTAAAGCTTGAAAGACTCCAGGAGGATCTTGTAGAAAGATGTGGTGGTCTGCCCACATTTGCTCAATGGGCTGCAGTGGCAGGGGTAGACCAGAAGACACTTAGGAAACGTTAAGTCATGGTAGATTTTGCAAAGACAAAATGATTAAAAGCAATATAAGACTTTTCATATGATTTCTGACATATGATGTTTATTTTGGTAAAACTTGTGTATTTATTTTTTGCCAGGAAATAATTTCTGATCCTGACGCGGAAACAACTGAAGAACAGCTCCTTAAGCAATTAATGAAGAAGGACCTGCAAGAGGCACTGGACAGTCTTACTTAAAGGGAGAGACAGGTGGTAAGATGGAGATTTGGCATGGATGATGGAAGGACGAAGACCCTGCAAGAGATAGGGGAGATGATGTGTGTGAGCAGGGAGAGAATTAGGCAAATTGAGTCAAGTGCTTTTAAGAAGCTTAAGAACTAGAAGAGAACCAAACATTTCCAGCAGTATTTGGTTCCATAACCCTACCAAATATTGATGTTAAACCGCTGTATTAATTTGTCTTCATGTGCGCATGCTAGGCTCATAAGTTGTTTTTTCCTAATTTGGTTTTCTTTAAGCTGTGCACGAAGATTGTTTTTTTTTTTATCATAGGATACTGTGTCACTCAGTTGTTAAGATGAACTTAAATTTTTAATAAATGTCCAAAGTTGTCTCTCCATAAATATGTTGTTTAATATGCTTGAATGTCTTATTTTAGAATTGCCTATGTCAAGTGAATGATTTTCTTCAATTGATAACATTGTTTATTGTGTATGTTAATATGCATCTATGATATAAAATGATGGGGAAATTAATGAGGTTGTCACACGCAGGATACAAATGCGATGGCTATAATGGAGAAAGGGATAAAAAGTTATTTGTGATTGTAAATTAGTTGCTGTGCTCAAAGTTGAATTTTATTACACGTCTAACTATACTCTATGGTAGTGATTGTTAGGCTTTAAAGGGACAGCAGCAGAAAATTTTTGGGAGTTGCAAAAGGGATATTTTTAAGGTGGATGTGTGGTGGTCACATAAGAAAGGACAAGATACAAAAGGGTTCTATACAAGGAGATATTGGTGTGACATTGATTGAGGAAACGGCAATCGTCGTTTAAGATGGTTTGGTAATGTACAAAGAAGGTCAATGGAGACATCAGTGAAGACATTGCATGGTTTTTAATCCCATGAATAGGGGGCGAGTCAAAGAGAGAGACCAAGGACATTGGAGAATTTTTTCGAGAGGAATTTTAAGGTGAATAATTTCTTTGAGAGTTTGTCCTTATTTGGAATAACCAAAGTCCCTCATCGACTAGGGACAAAGTCAAAATACAATATATAAGTGTGAGTAATCCTTATCTTACAAGTTGGTTTTGTAAGGTTGAGTTAGGTCTAAGTCCACTTTATAAGAGTCATTAACCTAGTTTAATGGTGTTGTGTAATTCATGAAAGCCAAACTTGTTCTAGTAGAACAAAAAATTTGTTGTTGGATGGGAGGTAAGGAGTGAGACTAGGAGGTGAAATTTGTGATTTAAAACCTTACATGGATGGAGGACTTTAAGGGGTAAAGTTTCCCTCTTGAATTAGCGGGGTCGACAGGAAGATGTAATTCCTCTACACTTGTAAGTCTTCCTCTTTTCATTACTTAAACATCTAAACAAGGCAAGTTACCCTCCACACTTCTCTTTATCTACACCCTCCATCTAAAAGCTTAATACAGAGCTTATAAGTTGTATTTTATAATTTGGACGAGAGATTTTTTCAGCCTACTACCAGTTATATGGGCATTCTGTGTAGATTATACATATTTTATACCTCTTTTATGGTGATTTTACCCTCCACAAACCTCCTTTTTTCTTTCTCTAAGTATAAAGCTAAGTTCATATTTTTACTTCTTCAAATTCTACTGTATTGTGGGGAATCTTTACTCAGAAATTTGCATGATAGGAAATTCTCTGAATTACTGTCCATTTTTGTCTTCCGAATTCAACCCATATCACTCCAAATCCAGACCAGAGAATTTTTGTTCTCTTGATACCTCAGATTTATTTTCTTGCAAATCTTACTTCCAGATTCTCACTTCATCTCAGCAGTAATTCTTTCCTTCCAAGACCAGCCAACTTGAAAATCAGTTGCTCTTATGGGTTAATTCTTTTGTTCTGATTGCTGTTCTAAACTGACTAAATTAAACTAATACCAAGTATTTATTTAAAATTCAAATATGTATAACAGCTTTTTCTCCTTATCTGTCATGTGCAAATTGAGTCATGAAAGTGCTTCTTATTTGTTTCTACACTGCTTTTTCAGGACTTCCCCTTCATCGGAAGTTATTATGTGTTAATTCTAGAAATTTTGTAATCAATAAATAGAGATACTGGAAGGCTTTGACGTCATTCTCAATTTAGTACTGTTTGGTGGATGTGGTTTGCAGAAATGCTAATTTTTTTTGGTCAAATGTTGCTTCTTGAGTTCATTTGGAGTCAAGTAGTTCACTTAACTTGTGGTATTTTAATAAAGGTCTTTTCTTTGGTAGATATAAACTGAGATTTTTGCGTTGTGTTACATGTATAATGTACTAAGTGTTTTTTGTTCTTTAAATTTTGTTTAGTTTTGAGGTTTCCTTATCCTGTTGCATTTCTATCTTCCCCTTCTTTCATAATAGTTCTCTGTTTATATAAATAAATGAAGGAATTATGAATAAAGAATTATTACGGGCTTAATGTGTATGCCATGAGGTTAATCTCTTAAAGAACTTAAAAATAAATGGGTTTTTTAACAAGGGCTTGGATATTATGAGGTGTTTAAATCGACATCGAGTTCTGTGGCTGCTCGATGGACTTTTTTACTGCTTCATTCTCTCCCTTTTGACATTTTTGGGGAGGGTTTTCCAAGTGTTTGGTTGCTTTGCTTGTTATTTACTATGAGAGCTAGTTGCCAGTGTGTCCAAAAGAGCATCCTACAAAGTGGCGAACAAAAGGTTGAGTGAAATCTTGTGGAATGTTAGTAGAATACGATGTCTGATGGGATATTTAAGTCTTTGGTTCTCCCTTGACAGCTAGCTAAGGGAGAGTTTCCCAAGTGCTGGTGATCTGGTTTTATGGTCTGGTTAGAAAATTTAACATCTATAATTGGGTTTGTCTTCAAATGATTCATTGCAATGTTTATACTGTGTTGTGCTGACATGTATTTTTCAGGTCAATGAAGACGGCATTGATTTAGTTTGTAGGATGCTGTTGGCCTTCATCCTGATATGTTGAACCTTTCAAATTTACAGTTATTGAAAAATTGCTTCAATGTTGTTTTATTGCCAAAGACAGACAGCTATGTCTGTATATGTATGATAGGATGTCTGTTTTTGCCCATACCTGTTTCTTATATTTTTTTCCTACTTCTGTTCGTGATTTTAAAACCAAGTGGCCATTAGTGTGTTGACTAGATGAGATTGATGGACATGCTTCCAACAACTCAATGATCTTTAATTCGAAACACGAAAACTTGATTGTCTCGACTCTCTATCTCTGGGGCTCTGTAGCAATATACAACATTTTTTCTGAATTTGCTTCAGGTGATAATGTTAATACAAACTTCTCTCCTTAGTTCAGTTGAAGCTGGTCTATGTTATGTATCTGATTATGGGAAAAATGTTCTTTGTGACCGGATGCCTAGTGGTGAAACTTGGCAGGTGTGTCTCAAATGCAATAGGTACCCTCTTGACTGGCGTAGAAAAGCTGAACCAGTGGAGGAAAATAAAAGTCATGCTGATGATCCTTGCAGCTCAAGCTTTGGTCAGACATCAACTTCTAGTATAATGTGTTCGATATGAATATTGATTAGGACAAGGTCTTATAGCTCAGTGTATTCTTATCATAAATTACACAAAACAAAATATCATGTTAAATCATTTATTTTGATCACTGCAGATATTATCATCTTTCATTGAATCTTATCCGTTTCCCTTATTTCCTTGCTGCAGGAGCTTGAAACAGATCAAGTATTGAAGCAACTGAAGTATGTGGAAGTGGTATGCAAACAGCATAACTTTTATTGTAGTATTTTATGTCAAAGGAATATTTGGTGATTGATTGACAGTTTGCGTTTCTTGGTTTATACTTCTGTTTTGTGTGCTAATTAGGGTTAATAATTTAACGAGACTTGAATTGGTTTGATTAGTAAGAGACAAGGACAAAGGCAAAGGCTTTTAAAATGCATCCTAGTAAAAGAAGTTATAGAAATATTGAATATAGACTATTTGTTGGCCAATCATCCTCTTATGGCCCTCATGGCAGTCATATACCTCTCGTCATTCCATGGAAGTTATTGTTTACATGCTGAAACACAGCCCATATCATTTTTGCTTTTCAATTTCCCCCCTCCCATACTACTATATTGCATTTGCTTACGAAAGTTTACCTACTTACATGCTCATACAGCTACGACCACGAGTTGCTGCTAAACGGAAAAAATCAGATTGCGCATAAAATAAGGATTGAACTCTGGTTAGAGAGCTGGATATTTTTGTTCTTGTACATACTATGCTATGCTCCACTATTCCCCCATACAAACCCAATTTTTAGATGTTCCATGCTCATGCCTTCCACTGTTATTCTATTTTTAAGGCATGACATGATGATAGTGGCTTTCCAATATAATATTTCCATTTTTTTTTCTTTTTTCCTTACATGTGTATGTATTGCGGGTAGCAGAAACAGTGCAATGGATGTTGATTTTGGCTTAATCCCAAGTCCCACATCGGTGGGTTCAGTGTTTGGGAAGGAGGGTTATAAATTAAACTCTCCTCCTTCACTGTTAGATATCCCAATTTGTAATATCTTCTCTCATAATAATAAAAGTGAGTTGTTTTTGCTGTGCTCGGAGATTAGGCTAAACAAGCTGAACTCCGTTAACAATTTTCGGGTGTGTTTTTTCCTCTTTATCTCTTTTATTATTCCGCTTTATTTATTTAATATTATTTGTCGGGTAGCTCTGTTAGGGTTCTGTTTTAGTGGGAAAATTACCAGTTTTTCCCAACAAGTGGTATCAAGAGCCGAAGGTTCGCCCTTGGGTTGTTTGAAATTGTTTGTAATATTGAATACAATATTTTGAGTTTGTGATAGCAAGAGGTCGTCAACAAAGCCAAACAAAGGGGAGAAGAGGGAGGTCTAAGTCTAAAGGTCGAGCCGTTGCCAAAGATGAGTGTGCTTTCTGTCATGAGAAAGGACACTGGAAGAAAGACAGTCCAAAACTGCAAAAGAAAGGGAAGGCTCCGCAAGATGCAAATGTTGCAGAATGCAAAAGTGATGTGGAATCAGATATCTCTTTAATTGTCTCGCTTTTAGCATCATCGTATCTAGATGAGTGGATATTGGATTCAGATTGTACCTATCATATGTTCCCATTCGAGATTGGTTCTTTGAATTTCAAGAACTTGATGGTGGGGTTGTTTACATGGGTAATGATAATCCATGTAAGACAGCTG
>Ga0123342_1003255_pt1 | contig 26264 bp, 12 predicted proteins | sample Turbeawhitnodule_FD_89960 | JGI IMG/M metagenome (GOLD analysis project Ga0123342, IMG submission 89960) | Root nodule microbial communities of legume samples collected from Mexico - Turtle bean Mexico white nodule | ecosystem: Host-associated > Plants > Roots > Nodule | place: Mexico: Nepantla...
TATAAATTTTTATTTCCATTCTGTAAAAATATTATTTAGAAATAAAAAGCTATTTTTATAAAACAATTTAATTTTTAAAAACTAATAACTATCTACATTTATTATTAGAAATTCAAATTTTTTTCTCTAAATTTTTTTGCCTTTTTAACATTAAAATTACTATAACATTAAAATAAATAAATAAATAATTAAAAAACCTGAATAGAATGGAGACCCTGTGATTTATGGTGGCAGGTAGGAGAAAAGAGAAAAGAAGGGTAAAAAAGTAATATTTTACATCTGATGTGGCACTTGCTGTGCACTCTCTCCTTTCTCTTCATTTTGGAGAAGATGCAATATGCCCCCCACTTTACCTGCAGTCTCTCCCTCACCCACATACATAACTGGAAGCAAACGGGGTGGTACTGTGACTTCCGTCGTCGCAAACAGTACCACCCCTAGAAGCAAACAGTACCTTAAAGATGATATGCATATATGACAATGTCTTTGAACTTCTTTTCTCATATGGGCCAAAAGAATTTCCCTTTAAAAAACTCAAGAGTTTTATCAATTCCGAAATGACTCACAAGACCTCCTTCATGTGACTCTTTAACAAGGAGTTTTTTGTATGTTCCTTGAGGTATACAAAGTTTCCCATCTTTAAACAAATACCCCTAAGAAACATAAAATCCTCCTTGTGCTCTATGTTTCCAACTAGCAAAGGTGGATGCAAAATCCTGATCATTCTCATAAAGCACAGGTATGGAAATCCAAGAATTAGGACTCCAAAATTAGAAAAGAGGGCATGTCTTCGAGATAAAGCATCTACCACAACATTTGTATTGCCCTTCTTGTATTTGGTAACATGTGGAAATTGCTTTAGAAATTTCATCCACTTTACATGTCTTTTGTTCAACTTATGTTGACCCTTAAGATATTTCAGTAACTCATAATCACTATGAATAACAATTTTTCTTAAAACCAAATAATGTTCCGAAGTATGTAGGGCGTTGGTAAGTGCATAAAAATCTTTGTCATGGTGGGATAATTGAGGATTGCCCCATATAATTTTTCACTAAAATATGCAATTGGTGTCCACATGCTATAACACGGCACCTATGTTCAGATTTTAAACTTAAACAAAAATTAATTAGGGTGGAATAATCCCGTAGTAGATTAATTGCATCATTACAAAACCCAAGCAGTGCTTTTGTTTCAAATTAATTTCTGTTTTCTAAATTAGATATACATTTAATTATAGAGTCCATAAAATTAAGTTGTGTTTATTAACAATTCTATCATTAAAATAAAGTTTCTTACAATGTTCAAATATACAAGTGAGACACTCAAAATTAAAATATACAACCTATTTAAACAATAAAGTGAATTCACTTAAAAGATTTTCATACCATAATTTGACTTGGATGCTTAATTCTTTCATGATGGGCCCTTACTAATTTGGATGTTTAATTGTCATATAAATTTAAGAACACATTAATTTCATACACTAATAACAAAAATTAACACAATTAACTTATTTTTAATATTGGCTCTATTATCTATTTGTTCACATAATAACTCATATTATAATTTAATCTTTTAATAACCAAATATCTGTTTATATAAATAGTATTATCTTCTAATATAAAAATGTTTAATTCTTTTAAAAATGATGATTGCATTTACTTCTTTTCCACATTAGAAGTAAATATTTGAAAAATTAATTATATTAAACGTAAAATGTGCATTTAATTAATAAATCCTCTTAATAGATGTTTGAAGATATTTATAAAATTTATATTAAGTATATCCAAATATATAAAGAATCAGAGTGAAAATATATATTTTTATTTATAACATTAACTTTATGAATTTGACCAAATTAATTATATTTAAATTAAATTTTTCATTTCCTGAATAAGTTTTTCTAAAAAAAATCCGAAAATGTTAATTCACAATTAATATTAAATGCTTCTAAATTTTAAAGAACTATAATGTAATATACAGTTTTTACTCCATAATAACATATTAAATATTAATATTTACTTTACATCAATTCTATAATCATACAAATAAGATTGTTGTAGTATATTAATTTTTACTTTACGTGATGAATGTATTTTTAATTATTGGATTAAAGTATGTTTTAATCATCTATTTTGGTGTGTTAATTTTGGTCTTCAAAAGTTTTATTTTTTAAAGTGGCCCCTACTTACAAATCATTTAATATGCCAGTAAAAATATGGTATGTTACAAGTTATTTTAAAATAGTTATTAATTATTGATATAAAACATTTAATATGTATTAAATGACAATAATTGCTTTCTTAAAAATATTCATTTATTAAGAGAAAAGTAAGTTGAATTGAAAGTTATTGCTTATAAATTCAAAGCTGTAAACAGGATCTGAATGTTGTGAAGTTGAGAATTGTGTTTGACAATGGGGGATGAGGTTGTGTTGTTGGATTTCAATCTGAGTATGTTCTGTGTGAGAGTGAAGATTGCATTGACAGAGAAAGGGGTTGAGTTTGAGAACAAGGTAGAGGATTTGGTGAACACAAAGAGTGCACTGCTTCTGCAAATGAACCCTGTTCATAAGAAAGTTCCTGTTCTTATCCACAATGGCAAGCCAATCTCTGAATCTCTCATAATTGTTGAGTACATTGATGAGATTTGGAGGGATAGAGCTCCACTTTTGCCCACTGATCCCTACCAGAGAGCTCAAGCCAGGTTCTGGGCTAATTTTGTTGATAATAAGGTAACATCAATCTTTGTTCTTGAGGAATCATGTACATCATATGTGGAGTTTCATGTTACAACACTAGTTTCACTTTTTTTTTTCTTTATCTGTCACATCATTTCTTATATTCATAATTTTTTCCATTTTATTTCTTGTTCTTTCAAGTCATCAGTCAACACAGTTTCAGGACACCATTATTCTTCAATTTGACCCTAAGTATCTCACAGGTCACAAGCACCTCTCACATGTTGAAGGATTTGTGAAAGTAAACATGTGAGAATTTGAGAGAAAAAATAAACATGTGAGAATTTGAGAGAAAAAATATCTAGAAAGTAAAATTATTTTGATTGAGATAAGTTAGAATGAATTTGTAAAAAATATTTATTAAAGTTTGTGAATTATATGATGATTATAAATAATCTTTTAATTTTTTTTTAAAATGTATAAAATATAAATTTATAAATTTATTTTTGTATTTAAAAATATTTAAATAGTAAAGTATAAAGTATTTTGTGTAAATTTAAATTAATTAAAATTTTATAAATTATTTCAAATATCATTGAATAATTATTTAAAAAAAACAGAATTACTAAAGGGAACATGAAAACTTGTAAATTTAGGAATGTAATCAATTTTAAAATATTTTGTTTCGACTTCGGATAAATTTTGATGTAGAAAAAATAATTTTATATTATAATTAAATAATAATCTTGTTTTTATGTTTAATTTTTTATAATTTATTATTATTAAATAAATTATACTTTTATTATAAATATTTATACTTATTTTTTCATATTATAAGAATATTATTGTTATTATTATTAGTTATTACTATTTATTTTATTAGTTATATTATTAAATATTTAATATTTTTATTTTTATTATAGATACATATAAAAATCATTTTCCATAAAATAAAAAAGTAAAATTAAAAATTATCATTTTTGTTATTATTAATATTATTATTTATAATTTTATTTTAATTATTATTAAAAAATTAATTTATTATATAATTAATTACTTTATATGTGTATAATGAAATAATTATGGGTAGTTTTCACTTTGTAATAAGTTATATGTAAATTCTTTCTGACTTTCATTAATTTTCTTTACATAACGAATGAGTGCAATTTTTTTTTTTTCTCCAGCAAATTGACGTTTCTACATCTTCGTAGTTTGAGTGGAAACAAACGTGTTTCAGAACTCGCGTTTCCCTCGCGACACAGTAAATATGCAAATACAAACACAACATTAAGATATGATAGAAATTTGATTTCTGACCATGAAAACAAATCTATTGATAAGAGAGTTGTCTTTCTGAACATACTCTAACTTTTCAGAGATTAGTTCCATAGTTGCAAACTACAGGGATTCCTTGGATCTAAACTGATGGGAAAAAAAAAAAAAAACTATTCGTGAGATATTTGGTCCCCATTTTACCAACTTTTGTTTTGGTTATTGATTTCTTAATTTTGATAATAACATACCACTTCAGGATTTTGGTGTGCAATATTACAATACTATTTTTAATCAACTTTAACAACAATTTGAGTTTGAGAGTAGCTTGCTCCATTAAGCTTGAACAAAAGAGAGCTCTTATATTAATCTGAGTTGGGATATATATGCTCAAACATGTGATATGCAGGTGCATGAAGTTGCAAAGAGGATATGGACTGGGAAGATAGGAGAACATGAGGCAGAGAAGAAGGAGTTAGTAGAGAATTTGAAGCAATTGGAGGAGGCTCTTGGGGACATGCCATATTTTGGAGGTGACACATTTGGGTTTGTTGATATTGCTTTGATTCCCTTTTACAAATGGTTCTCTCCTTATGAGAAAATTGGCAACTTCAAGCTGGACTGCCCAAAACTCACTGCTTGGGCAAACAGATGTTTGGTGAAAGAAAGTGTTTCCAAATTTGTTTCTGATGAAAAGGATGTCTATGAGTTTATTCTGAGCCATAGGAAAAGAATTGGGGTAGATTGAGACACAGAAACCAACTAAGAATAATGATAAAATGCTGAGTTTGGGAAGTTTGTCTCAGCAAAATAAATTATGCAATAAACTGAAGTGATTTGAGCTAGTCAATTTGACTTAGTTGGTTAAAATATCTGTGCATTTCTCCTTTGTTTTGTTATGAATACGACTATTTTTATATTCATGTATAAACAATGAAAATGAAAAGCACTAAAAACATACACTCTCGGAACAAAAGAATAAAATGTAACAGCATTACTAAGGTTATATATATTCTGCTACCAGCCAATATTAACATAAACAATCAATTGTAATTCAACAAACAACTCATCGATTTTACAATATTTATCCACTCTTAACAACAATTCTCACAAATCTTTGTATGTAATATTTTTCTTAATGTGATTGAAAGTGGTTTGTTTCCTCCTCTCTAAATCTACAATATTGGAAGGACACAAATTGAAAAGCTTCTATGGCATCTTCATATGGATTTTCAACCTTTCCAACAAACCTTGCAAAGGAGTCTCTTTTAAATGTTGCCCAGTTATGGTTTTATTCTTCAAACTCAACTTGGCCAACTTAATCCACATCTTCACTTGTACTTTGCAAATCAAAGTTTCATCTCACAGTGTCTTTCTCCATCTAAGGCTCACAGATCTGCTTTCTTAACCACCATCACACACTCATCCAAGCCATGCTGATCATAATCTGACTCTAATCTATTCTTGTAGAACTTCCCCGTCTGGTTGAAATTCTCATGTTCGAACTTTGTCCCAATACCTTCTTCATTAAATTTAGAAGCCTCTTTTTTTCCAGTTGACCTCCAACCTTTCTATTTTGTCCTGCATGAGCCCCAATTTGTTATCCATGCACGAACAAATTCTGCTCTCAATTCTGGCTTCGTTCCATTCAAGTTTTTCCTCCAATAGATCCATCCTTTCTGTCACCAAACTCGTGGTTTATTTAGTAAATACTAAGCCAAGGCTCCTCCAGAGCACAAAGATGCAACAGGAAAAAGGTACCAGAGAGAAAAAAATAGGGGAATTTCTACTGGAACAAAGTCATTTATGCAAAAGGTTCGTGAACCCATCATTTTTTAGGACACTGTGCAACAGATGCCAAGTGTTGCTGCCAAGTACATGAAAAAATTATGTTAGAGTAAATCAAATGCCAAAAGATATGCAAAGTGTCTATTTATTGAATCTTCCTAGACATTGAACATTAGGACAAATAATTTTCAAGTACCGGATAGGCAAGGAGGATTATGAGTAACAAAGAACTTTTAATGGAAACAATTTGCACAATTCCAGCAGTGCCCACGTGTTAACTTTAGAGGATTTGGCACTAGTAGTTCCTGTGTGCAGTTCTCAATTTGCAGTTGTCTAGTGAATTGGGTCAGAAAGAAATGTGGGAATCTTTACTGGTCATTGGTTGACTCTTGAATCCATTCCGGGGATTGTGTAGTTCATATATAGCTTCTTTGTGGAGTTCTGCTAATGGATATTATTAGACATTCGTCATGTTGCATGTTACTTGTTCATACTTCTTCCTTTTTTTACATAATATATTTAAGGATTCTTTTTACCCTATAGTATATGTATAATGTACCTATCTCTTCAATCTTAATGATTTTTGTTTAAAAAAAGCAACAAATTCGGATTAACAAGAAAAATAGATAAAAACGAAGAACCTCGTTTGTGATTCTGTTGAGTTTAATTGAATTGTAATACATATAACAGTTGACTGAGAGACAGTGCCTAAAGATCCCAACCAACTTCATGTCCCTTTCTACAGGTCTCCTCTACCACTTCAATAACATGCAGCATAATTTGCTGTAACTATTGCAAATCGACAAGTTTTTTGCTAAACATAATCATATAACTACTGATATTCCGAAATATGTCTTGTCCTGACTTTTGTTAGCCAAAATTTAACACAATTTATCATTTTGAAGCTGTGGAATAGGACTTAGGCATAAGACATACAACACAACTTCCATTTTTGGCAGGTACAAGTACATTAATTAGAGCAAATGATGTAAAGTGATAAAATCCCTCTGAAGTCTAAATGGCATAACTAATGACAGATATAAAAATGCAGGGCTTAATCAAGTATAAAGGAAAAATAAACGTTTTACTAGAAAAAAGGAAATTGAAAAGACAAGGGTTGTAATGTATCTACCTTCTGAGATGTAAGTTTCTCTCACATATGTTATTTGTTTTACATAGTGAATTTCTCATCTGGAAGAACAGATTAAGTATTAACACCATCCACGAACAGATTAAGGAGAGAAATTATAGAGAAAAATGCATTACAAATCCTCAATCAATTTATGTATTTAACAATTTAAACAGTTAGTCGCTAGGAATGATAAACATTTCTAATAAAATAATATTAAAAAATCATACCCACTAGTTTGATCTATAATAATAAAATATGCCACACTTCAACAAAAGAAAATTAAAAGAAATGAACTAAAACATCAAATGAATGTTTTGAAATTTTAGCTTAAGTTCTTAATGTTTTTTTGGCAAATGCTGGGCATATTGTGAAATCACATCCAATAACTAGCATATTATAATGATAAATAATCTAAATGTAACATTCAAAATCATACCCTGTATTTTGATCTATAACAATAAAATTTCCCATTTCAACAGAAGAAAATTAAAAGAAATGAAATATAACAGTAAACAAATTTAGTTTCTTGTTCTTAATGAATGATTTGTTATGCTTTTATGGCAAATGCCAGCTATGCTTGGATAATTCGTTAACAGCATTAATGGCTTAATTAGAAGTAAAGAGGCAAAGTACGTGTGGCAATTTTTTTGTTAATAGATATAGTTGTTAGAGTGGAAGTAAAGAGGCAGAGTTTATATGTACTATGTGCTACTACTGCATTTGATGTGACTATAATGATAATTTTCAAGGTTTCTTTGGGTTAGCATATGATTTAAGACAACATTAGACACTTAATTTGATAGTGTTTAGATTTCAGTGTCCACCCAAAACTAGTCAAAGGCTTACTACACAGCTAGCGCGCACGGGTACCAAGGGTAGAGAGTGTGGTGGAGTGTTAAGATCTAAATATCAATAGCATGTTAGTGTGGGGTTTATAAGGCCCTGGGCTCTTCAACTACACCAACTAGTTTATGTGGTGTTGTTCTCTCCAGATTCTTTCTATTAAACATAAAGCACATGGCCTCTCAACTATAAATAGGCAACTTAAGCAGTGGTGTTGGCATTGGAGTTATCACCCAAGAATGGTCAAGGAGTTCGTGCATACCTTGTTGGGGCAGCTAAGCATAGTGGGATTTAGGATCCAATTGCAATTTTAGTGTGTGGTTTATAAAAAGCCTTGAACAGTGGGATCTCTTTTCAACTACAGTAGCTACTATAAAAGAAAACAATATGGTGGTAAACAATTCTGTATACATGGCCTTTCAAAAGGCAATATCCCAAGTTCACTGACTCATGTTTTGAATGAAGGGAGGAAATATGTTAAGCATTTATATATCCTCTCTTGATCACTCTCACAATCACTCCCTCTGATTTAGATTGATCTTATTATGTTGAGAAACCTGTTGTGCTTCTTTCAGTGATCCCATTCCCACAGGGACTCTGGAAGTAGGATTAAAGTCACTTATGAAGGAAACTGTGAACAGCACTTCTAGGTTATCATTTCAGTCTCTATATAAAGTACATCAGCGTCCATTACGTACAGAAAGCTACCGGACAGATTATTGCAAAATCGTAAATGACAATAGCTGCGCAACCAACATTCTTTTCTTGTTTATTTATGTGCTACCAACTAAACCATGACCCAAAAAAGAGGAAAAAGAAAAAACATGGAAATTTTGAATCCAATTGAGACCAGGTACAAGAAAGATTATCTCTTCTATTCAGCCAGAATTCAAGGCAAAGAGTAACTATGCTGGAAATATTATCTACTACTACAACATGTCCACAAAATGGAGGTAACCTGACACACAATTACTTGTGAAGCAGATAAGACTAACATCCAATTTTTCACCATATAATTTCACTTTTGAAATGATAAATAGGTGCAACATATTATCATAAGTATCACAACATGGCATGCAACTTCTGCATTTGAATTTGGCAAAAGAAAAGTAACAGTGCTTGATATTTCAATGTTCCAATAATGCAACCAGCCGTCCCACAAACTAACCCTACCCAAAAAACCCACAACAATGAATTCCACAACACCAACAACAACCAATTCATCATTCCAAATCTTATTGCAATGTTTAATGGCAATGGATTGGACGAAGAAGTACACTATTACGCGCCGCGCCGCCGACCGCCAGCGGAAACATCCCCGTTCAGCTCTTCGTCCTGCTCCCGGGCGAGGATCTCCGCCAGATGCTCCAGCGCCTCCTTGGCCCTCTTCCTGGCCACAGCTGCCTCTCTGGCGCGGCGCTCCGCGTCGAAGCGCGCCGCAGCTGCAGCCTTGCTCATGGAGAGGGCCGCGATCCGCGCGGCGGCGACGAGGACCTTGGCGGACTGGACATCTACTGCTCCAGTCTTGCGGTCCGGAGGGCTGAAGAAGTTGAAGTTGGCGTCGAGACATATAGGGCAGAAGAAAGGTGGCGTGGAGTCAACAGCGGTGTTGGAGGGGAAGACACAGGATCGGTGGGCGACGGAGGGGCAGCGGACGCACATGAGGCGGTGGTGCGGAGCGATGAGAGAATCTTCGTGAAGGTCGAAGCAGAGCGGGCAGAAGAGGCCAGGGTGCTGCTTGAGAACACAGTTGGTGCAGTAGTGGCGGGTGTGAGCGCGGTGGCGGATGTTGTGGATGTTGAGAGACAGGGTTTGTGTGGCGCCGCAGATGTCGCAGTTCGACAGAGAGGGTTGCCGGGAGTTCATGGCGGAGGAGGAGGAGGAGAGAGCCCTGTACGGACGTGTCCAGTTCCAACGGTAACCCTAGAAATTCAACAATGAAAAAAAGGGAACTGAGATTAGGAAAATGGTGGGAACTACCATCAGATTCTTTCACCAACTGTTTTCTTTTCTTCTAATCTCATGTTAGACTTAATTCTTATTCTTTTTTTCCTATTTACTTTATTTGTTTGTTAAAAACATATAAGTTTAATTATTTATTTAAGCTATGATTAACTCAAGTTTATATCACAGTGAAGATAATCAATCCATGTATAGGGTAAAGTTTTCAATTTGTGCACATATTTTCAATGTAGCAAAAATATTAATATAGGATAATTTTATTAAAAATTAGTTTATGGAAAATTCTATTTTTACACATCTTAAAATTTGTTTTATAAGATACCGGTAATTGCTGTTTAATTGAGCATTAAAAACTGACGACAGTTTGAACTACTGTTCAAACCTGCACTTTCGGTCAATATTTTATATTTTATGCTTGTTTTCGCGCTATTACTCTGAATCTTCAAGAATTTTCACACAAAATGAGAATCAAACACAATTTGTCTACAAAATAGATGGTAGTGTGGGTTGAATTTATATAATTATTTTTTTCAAAAATTAATTAAAATGTTTTTTCTTAGGGTATAATACCAAGTTAACATCATGCAAGTATTAGAAGGATTATTTAATTATCTTGTAAGTTACATTCACTGCGACTTTAATTTTTTTTAATTATGGTGCTTTGTGACTAATTGGATTTGATTACATATGATAAAAGCTAACATCTTATTTAATTATATCATTAATGAGAGAATATCTTTAATACTATTCTTATTTCTTTTAAATATTTCTCAAAAACATATTTACTACAACTTTCATAATGCTGTTACTTTAATTTATCATTTTTCAATTTTTTATTTCAAATATATACACTTAAAAATGAAAAAAACTACACATTTAAATTTATTTAATAGTTCATTTTATACAAACAATATTTTATTTTTATACAATAATAAATTCATTTTTAAATTATTTAAAAGATAGTTTAAGAATTTTAAAACATTTATCTAACATGAAAAAATTACTGTAACTAATAAATGAATAAATAAATAGATACTAGTTAAACAAGTATATTAATATTTTCATTTTCACTTTAAATAAATATATAAATAAATGCATTAGTTTCCCTCTCTCTCTTTCTAAATTTTAGTAATATTTTAAAAAAGGAAAATATATCCATTAGTAAAGATTTTTTAAAAAACGTGTCTTAAAATTTTTAACTATATCACATAACTTTTTTTTTTTATTTTAATTTAATTTTACATGACAAAATGTACACCTTATTTAATCCTATCATCAATCTCTACCTAGTGTATTTGTTTTAAGTTTTGGTTGAAACTAATTTCTTTCTTGTTTTATCACGTTATTAATTATTATTTTTTTTTCATTTTTATTTCTCAAAAATATATATACTTTGAAAATTAAATAAAAAAGTGCATATTGGAATTTATATAAGATTACAATTCTTTTCAAACAACTAATTCTTGAAAGAGTTGTTTATCTATCTATGCAACTTATATAGAATTAAATATTTAATATAAATATTAGTCAAATAAATATATTAATATTTCCATTTCATTTTTAGAATATTATATTTTCAAAATTAAATAATCAAATAATTAATATTATGTAATATTTCAAAAAGTTATCTTTGATATTTTACATAGTTCATAGTTTTATAGACATCCTATCTATTCATCTATACTATTATATATAAAAATTATATATTATTTAATAACTTCTTCTAATATTATTTTTTTAATTGGATAATTTTATTTTTTAATAAAAAATTATTTATTTATTTAATAAAATAAATAGTTGAATATTTTTGTATTTAAAAATAATTAATCTTTTTAAAATAACGGATTATAATTTTTTTAATAATTTTTTTATAAAATTATATATTCAAATTAAATTATTTTTAATTAATTATTCAAAATAAAAATTGTATATATTTTAATATAATAAGAATACAAATACATAGACGTATATTTTCTGAAAGTATTATTAATGTCAGCTTCTATTTGAATTTATTATGTTTATCTCCTTCTAAGTATTTGTCAGAGATTCTTTATCATCTAATTAATTATATTTACATTTTTCTATTTTTATTTTTCAAAAAAATATATAATATGCATGCATATACACTTAAAAAAAGTATACTTAAATTTAGTTAATCACAATTCATTCAAACAATTAATCATTGAAAAACTTTAGTTTGTATAAAGTTAGTAATTTTACATTTAAATTATTAAAAATCAAGACTTAATTACATTTTTGGTTTCCATATTTTACAAAAATATATAATTTTTATTTTAAAGTTTATTTTCTTGATTTTTAATTATACCAGATTTTGATTATGAATATTTGTTACTTATTTTATTTTTATTATGTAATTTTATTGGATTTTTATTTTAATCTTGAGACCAAGCAAAGGACCCTGGTCAAAAAAAGGGAAGAAAAGTTTTCATGTTTTAGAAGGAAAGAAAACAGGGCGGGTTTTGAATTTTGAGAGGAATTGGCTTGATTAGAGAGAGAGAGAGGAAGCATAGCGTAGTTACAGCATCCATGGATGTGGAGGACTGGGATTTGAGTGCAGAGGACCTCGATTCCCTTGAAAGAGACGCTTTCCAGAAGATTGCTCAACTACGCAACCCTCCTCCTCAATCTTCTCCGCACCAACATTACAATTCTGCAACTACAACAACGAATCATTTCCCACCAAAACCCCTTCCCAATTTGCGTACCCAAACTGTAAAGTTATTATCTTTTCTCATTCCGTTACTTTGAGTGCCATGGGCACTTCTCTTTGTTTTCTTTTTTATGTCGTTTATAAGGTTAACTTAGTCGTTTTGATGTTAAATATTCTCATGCCTATGTTATGTCTCATTTAAAATGAAGCAACTTAGAGGAACAAGCACAAGCTGTTTGACAGTACTATGAATTATGAAATCATGAAGTATATATGACATTTTGGGTAGGAACATCGCTTTGTGTTTTAGTTTTATTGCTTCCATCCAGGTTGGTGCTTCGTCTCAAGGAGCAAGAGCATTGCCCACGTCATTGAAATCAAGGACAAACAACGGTGTGCTTACTGTCTTTTGCACCATTTTCTTATTCACCCTTTCTCTCTTTTGCACCATTATTCCCAATGGTCTTTGAAAGTTTAATTTTCTATGGTGATGGTGATTTGCTGGTGTTTGTTTTATTTATCCAGCTTTGTGTGTTGCAGACGAACATTCCAAGAAAGGACTGATAAAGTTTTCTGTCAAATTTTTTCTTCATTCCAGTGGAAATATTGCAGCAAAGTTTCAATATGACCAGGTTTTATTGACTAAATCACTAGCAGAGTATTGATTTTATTATTCAATTCTGAATCCTTCACAAACAAGGCTTTGTCTTTGTTTGACCATATACATGTGTAAGTGTAGAGCTCTGGCTCATACTTTGGAATTTGTTTTGCACCAGGTAGTAGTAGCTACTTTTCGAAAAATCCCTAATTCTTCTTGGAATGCAAAAGAACGGTATGTTTCTCCACCCTTCATCCAATTTGTGTGTTTGTGCGCTGCACACCAGTGTGAGCATGTGTTAGTTTTCTGGATTGGCTACTTTGTTGCATTAGCCATATAAACTTTGAGCTTGCAGGTTATGGGTATTCCCACTATCTTCTTTGTCAGAAGCAGAGAAGTTTCTTGGAGAAGTATCAGGTTATAATATTCAGGTAACGGCTGCTTCCTCATCATTCCCTTTTCTTTATAGTTAGGAAATTGATGTTAGTATGCTACTATTTACCATCATAAGAGAAACAACCTTGACATACACAAATTTTCTTTTCATAATAATTTTGTTACCTTGAGTGTGAATCTTGGATCAATAGTAAGACTGATACCAGTGTCTTCATTTGTGAGGGAGGGCTTGCGTGTTTGTGTCCCTCTTCTGATTATCACAGAAAAATCCTCCCTTTTTTCTTATTTTTTTGGTAATTTGTTTAACTTTTAAATTTAAATTTTAGGCTTTGTCCAGATCATGAGGATATCTATTTAAATTTTGCACCCACTTAATAATTGAGTGTGGTTATTAGATGAGCAAGTCTGAGAGAAATCTTTTGAAGATCTTTTTTATCTTTGATAATTGTACTGGCGGTTTGCGTATAAGGTAGTGAGTGGTCTTTTTTTGGAGCTTCCTCGTTCCTTTTGTTAACTAATTGGTTGTTTTATGTGGTTCTTCTGAATTATTTTGTTTGGAGAGAAACCGTTGCACGAGTTTCAAATATTTTCTGTGTAGATTAGAGGAAATCCTTGATGTATATGTTTGTACTGAATTCTACTATGATTTTTGAGTTTCCTTTTTTGTTTTAATTTATATTTGTTTGAAGGCATTTCCCCCCCTTTTGTCTCTTGCCAATTACAACTTTCTTCTTGTGCAACCCTTTTTTATTTACCCTTGAATGTTTTAATAATGGAAAGACAGATTATTGAAAAATTAAAGCATCGTATGTGGATAATAGGACTAGGACAATCAAAGGTTGGATCTTGGATCACTGATTCTGTAAATTTTTATTCATTGAGTGAGAAAAACATGTTATCCTAGAGTAAGCTTGTATATCGATTTTTATGTTTAAGTTTGTGGTTTTTTTGACATTATTTTGTTTCTTAACTTCATTTCTGTATCTTTTAGTCTTCTTCACTTATTTAGATAATTTTATAGGTTGAAAACTTGGATCCCTTAGTGCAACGTGCCATTGCTGCAGCTTCTGCAGTTCCAGATCTTCAAGGTATATACTGAATACTTTCATTATCAATTTGTTCTCTCTTTTCTTGGTTACAAGGCTTTAGGTCTACATTTGTGCTTTCTTTTTTGTGAAAATTTCTGAAGTTGCTATTTTTGGCTGCTTTACTGAAAGATCGATACTACAAGATCCCTAGTTATATTGAATCAAAGCTACTGCCATTTCAGCGAGAAGGTGTTAGGTATATAGTGACCTGATCACTTTTTCCTCTCTCACCATTCTCTTTAATATGAATCTGTGCAGTTATTGTCTTTTATTTTCCTTGTCTATTTGTTTTTTCCTCTCATGCATTCATTTTAGTTATTAGTTATTATTTGTTTTCAGGTTTATATTGCAGCATGGGGGACGTGTTCTCTTAGCAGATGAAATGGGACTAGGCAAAACATTGCAAGTAATTCACTGTCTAAAATTAAATTATTTCCATACTTGTACTGTGCATCATGTTGTATAGCAGTGTTTTGCTTCTTTAAAACAAACAAACAATTTTTTGTGGTGGAAATAAAACGTTGGCAGGATTTCTGCTTTTCTAATATCTATTGTGGTGTCATAAATTTGGTTAATTATTTTTCTTCTGTAAATAAAAAAATTGCATCTGTGTCTTGGATGTTAATTGACTCACGATAGAAATCATCCTTAATGATTCAGTAATATGTCTAACTTAAGTAACAACAGTACACATAAACAACATTACAGTCACAGTAGCACTGATGTAGAAGTGAGTAGCATTCATTTGTTGTAACTTGGGGTTGTGCAATATGTCAGTTACAATCTTTTCTTTGGTTGTTAATTGTTAAGTTGGAACTCAATGGGAAAAGTTGGAACTCAACAAATTAAATAAATAATAATTGTTGAGGTCTAACATTTACTATACATAGGGTTAAAATAGAGCTTATAAAGGCTTTCAATCTTCTCTCATAAACTAGTTTTTGGTGTTGAGTTAGACCTAGTCCAAATTCAAGAAGGATCATACATGTGAGAGTTGAAAGGGAGTTGGTTGTCTCATTGATAACCCTCAGTTGACAATTCCCATAGGAACAGTTTCATCTATCCTCTATTAATGCATGTCAACCATATCTTATCTCACTTGGAGCAACTTCACCTTGTTGATCGCTTTGTTGATACACTGGTGGATCTTTCTATAGATAGTACTTCCTGAATTTTTACCCTTGCTAATGGTCACATGATCTAACATGGACATCCCAAAAATGCGTTATAGAAAATCACTCAGTAAAACCAAAGTCATTTCCAATGATGAAAGTTTAATTTCATGTTTCATAGTGGAATTTCATTCATCATAATCAAAATATGATAGGTTCCCAACCTCTATGGGGGAAGTCTCTTAATGTTTATGGCCCATATAGAATCATCCAGGCAGGTAAGGGAGAGTTAGTTATGGAGAGAGAAATTGATACCGAATCTATTACTTGGGAGAAGAAGGATGTAGGGGTGTGGAAGTTTATTGTTGTAGTGTGGTGCAGGTCTAGAGTGTGTACTCTGACTTGGGAGGGCCTTCTTCTGTTGCGTTTTCTCTTATACTTGTTGCTTATTTTCAGAAATGCAAATACATCAGATTTCTGATAGAGGTTCTTGTAAAATAATTGCTTCTCTTATATTTCACAAAATATAATAATCTTATTGACCAAAAATAAGTTCATAATGCAAAAATAAAATAGTATGGTCAGCAGACAATATAAAGACTTATTTCTCCTAGCAATTAGATAACAATAACATTACAAAATAATTGATAATGATCATAAAAATATGCTGCCATGGTCGCTATCCACTTAAAACTATGCAGAATCAAACTAAATCACTGTTTACAGGATGGTAGTTGGTAGACCTGAACGCCTGCTAATATTTAGTAACGCTTGGAGAATTATTTAATGATGATAAAATCCATTCCTAGAGTGCTAAAATACACCTTCAAAACTAAAATATACTAAAACTTAATTTATCAACTGTTTGGGTTGTGGTTGTACTTGATGAGTGAAATATGAATTTGCCATGGAGTGGTTTTTATTCCTTTCTTCTCAAAGCACCATCCCTGACATCAGAAAATGGCTCAAGAGCTGCTTAGGTGTGTCGCCAAAAATAAATGGCACTTCAAAGTCTCTTGGTAATTTCTAAAAGATGACTTGAAATGGATAAAATGGAGAACAAACATAAAAAGATGAAAATCAACTGGAGAAACAGGAGCAAGGTGAAAAAATAATTACCATTTAATTGCATAAGACAAATAATTTACACAAACAGGTGATTTGCCTGGGATTTTGATGATATGCCAACAAATTTGGCTCAAAGAGGCCTGTTGCCATGGACCACATGGGAGTTGGTATGTCAGTTGACAACACCAGCCAGATGCACCAACGTGGTGTGTAATAGACCATGCAAATCTACGCTTTGAGTAAAATGTTTCTATTCTACAATTATGTTATTTTTTCTCGCCTTGTTCTGTACTTTTCTGCAAAACAACACATAAGAGGGGGGCAGGGAGCAGACAGATGATGATGGTGGAGAGCCTTAGATTTTATCAAGTTTCATTCTTAAAATTTCAAAAATTGCCTTCATTTCTTTTTAACAAAATTGATTTGCTTGTTTTATTTTGCAGGCCATTGCTGTAGCTTCATGCATTCAGGAGTCGTGGCCTGTTCTCATAATTGCACCATCTTCATTACGCTTGCAATGGGCTTCTGTAAGAATTGCCTTTTTTCATTTGATAGAACACATTTGGAAGGCTAATTTATGCTCCCTGTTTTGGTTCATTTCAGATGATTCAACAATGGTTGAATATTCCTTCATCAGATATACTTGTATGCTATTCATGATCCCTTTATCTTGTTTGTTCTCTTTGGTTTGTGTAGAAAACTCTATAAGATCCGTTTTTTGGTTGCTTAAGGTTTCTATTCTGATAAAGTATATAATTTAGTTTTGCATCCTGAATTCTCTTCTGATAAAGTAGATTGTCTTACCTCAAAGTGGTGGATCAAATAGAGGAGGTTTCAATATCATATCTTCAAGTGCCAAAAACAGCATTCGTCTGGATGGACTATTCAACATCATCTCATATGATTTAGTGCCAAAGCTACAGAATATGCTTATGAAATGTGACTTTAAGGTTAGCACCTTCATGTTATCTAATTTTTCTCAATTTCACTGTGGTTTCTATGTTCTTATCTTAATCATATATCAGTATTTGATTTTAACCATTCCTTGAAGGCTGAGTAAGTACAATGAATGGAGGAAGTCATCTATATATTATCGCAATCAAAGTGTTGAAAATTTGAAATACATTAATTTGTTTAAGTATTTCATGTTTGTAATACTAGGCAATTAAGCAGTGGGTTATTTGACAATGGGTTGTTAAATAGAAATTGTAGCTTGTGTACTGAACACTTTCTTGGTAGAGAGAGCATCTTGTACGGTCATGGTCTAGTGGAGTGGTAGACTGTATAGTGTTTGTAATCATTGTTCTGTTAGTTTCCTTTTTCTGTTCTAACTAACTGTGTATCTATGCTTTCTGGTCCCCTTTATAAGGGTGATATGCATACGGCCATAGGTGATGCTTCAACAATAATTGACAGTTACTGTGTTCTTTTGCATCTCTTCTCTACTTGGTAATACGAGACTTGTTTTTGTCTCCATTTGTTGGATTGTTTTCTGTGTATTGTGTTTACTCTGTGCTCTTCTGCACAACAGAAATGCTATATAGATTGATGAAAACTGTGGAGGAGATACAATATTTACTATTTCCCCCTTCTTTGGGTCTTTTGTCTGGGAATTCTGTTAGTTATTGATTATTACATGAAAATGGCTTCCATTATCCCACTCAAACCAATTATCTGATAATGATGATGGCATTTGTTTTACATGCTATCATTAGTTTGAGGTTGCATGAGATTTTCAGAGTATCTAGCAGCTATTGCATCTCTATCCTGATCCAAAAATAGTGAATATACAAATCATTTTTTTTTCTTTTGTTTCAATTATGGTCTCTTGTCCTTTTGGTAACATTTTTTTTTGAAAAAAGTTAAATGATTTGAGCAAGGGGCTAAATAGGATTTATTTTTATGTTTCAGCGTCTTTTTAATTATTGTGTTTCTAGAATCAAAGCTTTTCCTGAATTTATGTCTGGGACCATAATTCTTTGCCTGCATACATGGTAAACATTGCTCCAATTATTGCTGATAAATCACACTCTTAGCTATGAACTATTTTTATTCAGGTTGTGATTGCTGATGAATCACATTTTCTGAAAAATGCTCAGGCAAAGAGGACAACTGCTTCTCTTCCTGTCATAAAGGTATTCACTCATTTTGAAAGGACAATCACATCATGTATACCTATATCTAAATTTCTTGTTAAACAGACAGAGAAAACATATAAGGAAAAGATAAAAGATAAAGGGAGAGAATTGAATGGATAATTAAACAGGAGAACAAGAAAAAATAAGTCTATTGGGTGTACAGAAGCATCTGCAAAGGGTCTAGTACTCTGCACCCTTGTTCCCCTCCTCCCCTAAAGGAAGTCTGATTTCATATGTGAAACTAAAATGTAAATTTCGTTTTAGCTTCAATTGCAGTATAGACTGTCTGCGCTAGAGTTCCCTCTGTCAAATTCTCGTGCTTTTTTTGACAACAAATTATTGTGAAATTTTCAGAAAGCTCAATATGCATTATTGCTTAGTGGAACACCCGCTTTATCCCGACCAATTGAACTATTCAAGCAGGTAACTTTTTTTTAATGTCTATTTAGGTTTAATACCTCATTAGTGTTTGGCATATCGGAGTATACATTTTAATAATCTGATTGAAATTGTGCTCTAGCTGGAAGCTCTGTATCCTGATGTATATAAGAATGTTCATGACTATGGTAACCGGTATTGCAAGGGTGTAAGCCATCTCTTCATTACTGATAAAATTCTTTTGATTAGCCACTTTTTCTTTTGGTTTTAATGGATGAGCATTAATGCTGCCATTATGACATGGATCTTCCAGGGATTTTTTGGACTTTATCAAGGTGCAAGTAACCATGAAGAGTTACATAACTTGATGAAGGCAACGGTGCTGATTCGCAGGCTTAAAAATGATGTTCTTACTGAACTTCCTGTAAAGCGCAGACAACAAGTGTGTATATTTATCACCATTTCTTCTCTGCAACATTTTATGTTCTGCACACTTTTGACTGTTTATTTCAATCTGTGCACACTCATTTTCTATGGAACTTTAGAATTGATTATTGTATTTGTTTGGTAACTGATTCACAGGTTTTCCTAGACTTGGCTGACAAGGACATGAAGGAAATTAATGCTTTATTTCGAGAGGTAATTCAACACATCTGCTGTTCTTCTTTGTCTTTAGGATTGATTTTCCATTCAAAAAGTAATTTTACTTCCTTTGGCTAGACGGTTTGTTGTATAACGCACATATTATGAGCAATTTACTTAACTTGCTTTTGCGGATAAAAAGCTGACCAAAATTGATTTTTCTCCTGCAGTTGGAGATGGTAAAAACCAAAATTAAGGCTGCTAAATCACAAGAGGAGGCAGAATCACTCAAGTTTACTCAAAAGAATATAATTAACAAGGTATTAATGTAATGAGCTCTGCTCACAATTTCAGGTTGTGCTGTTTGTTTGAAAAATTGTTGCTATTTCCTAGATGTAGAACATATGTTTATAGTTTATTTTCTGCAATGCATGCTCTCACTCTGTATGTGGGGCAATTTAAAATTTAACTGGTTGTGATTAAACATAGAATTTTGATTCATTCAATTCCAGATATATACTGATTCTGCAGAAGCCAAGATTCCATCTGTTCTTGATTATGTTGGAACTGTCATTGAGGTACTCTTCTCCTTCACCTTGTTGTAGCAATGGAAGATTAATACTTTCAACGCTGCAGGTGTATGCAACAAGATCCATAAGATCTGTTTTCTGCTTTCTTTGTCCGAGTATACTTGCATATATGATGTTTAGTTGTTATCTAATCTCATACTATTCAATATTGTGTTGCATATCCTTAATTTTGATAATGACAAGCTCCAAGCTGTAGCCTGTGTTCAATTCTCTGTTAGAAAGTAATGTGGGGATAAAGATTCTGAGAAAAAAATAGAGAACTTTCAGTGGATAATTACAGTCGCGAGTACTTAAGGTTGCTTCCCTGTAAATTATATTTCTACATCATTGATTCTGGGTCTCAAAATTATGCTGCAGAAAATGGCAGTTTATGAATCATGATGCTTTCTTGTGCCTGCCACCAGGCTACTGGTCACACTGTAATGAAAAATTGTTTCCAAACTACACGTTAATTGTATACCAGAATAGATGTGAACAGATCATTGTTGAGTTGATTGATTTATCTCATGCTTCATCCCTAACCAAATGAGTATAATTAATTGACAACAACGGCATCTTCAGTTTTTTCTTCTTAATATTTCTTAATTTGGGTTTTTTGATCATTGGAAGTGGTAATGTTATGCTTCCTAATTTTTGCAGGCAGGTTGCAAGTTTCTTATATTTGCACACCATCAGCCAATGATTGATTCGATACATGACTTCCTTCGTGTAAGTCCACTAAAATATTATGCATCTCATCATGAAATGGTAGAGTCTCATGAAACTGTTCAAAATTTCTAGAAGAAAAAAGTGGGTTGCATCCGGATTGATGGAGGTACGCCTGCTGCTTCCAGGCAACAATTGGTCACTGAGTTTCAGGAAAAAGAGTCTATAAAAGCAGCAGTGGTATGGTAATTTTTGTTACAAACATCCTTGTAATTATTTTTCTGTTAACTCTATTGAACTCTTTGCTGGCTTGGACTATAATTCTGGTGTAACGGTTCAATTCGAGTAAATGAATTTCTGTTCATATGTCTGCAGCTATCTATTAAAGCTGGAGGCGTTGGGTTAACTTTAACTGCTGCCAGTACAGTAATCTTTGCAGAATTGTCTTGGACTCCGGGTGACCTAATTCAGGCTGAAGACCGTGCTCATAGAATTGGCCAGGTATCCTTGAACATTGGTGTTGTTTAGTACAAAGAGAGATGAAAAAAATAGAATAAACCCCTCTGGTAGTTTAGATATCAATAGTACTAGCATAGCATGATAACATCATGAAACCATGGAAAAAAGTGAGATTATCTCCATATAGAAAAATTCTTCCATGCTTGGCTTATTCTTAGTAGCCAAGGTGCTATGATGTTCTGATGACTCTTTCACTTTCTACTTCTTGTTTTTAGGTGTCTTCAGTAAATATATACTACTTGCTTGCAAATGACACGGTTGATGACATCATATGGTGTGTTTTGTGCTTTTCTGCTGTTATCTTAAGCTTGGTGGTTGGTTCTGACTTGATTTCTTAGATGTGTTAATAGTATTATACTTTTTTTCACTTCTTAGGGAAGTAGTACAAAGCAAACTGGAAAATTTGGGGCAGGTAAATCTCTATTCTTTTAGGAACTCTATCATATTGAGATTAATTATATATGCAGTTTCTGTATAGTAAAATGATATGGAGGTCCGAGTTATGATTTATCTTTATACCCTTTAGAGAAGATTTATACCCAAGTAAGTTTTTATAGTTGGGATTGATGCTTTTAAGATGCATTCTGAATTTAAGTTATTGAAACAGATGTTAGACGGTCATGAAAAGGCCTTAGAGGTCTCAGCTAGTCTGCCAGAGAATAGCCCTTCAAAGCAAAAAACTCTGGACCAGTTTATTAGAAGACCTGAAAACATGGATAGCCCTTCAAAGCAGAAAACACTGGACGAGTTTGTTAGAAGATGTGATAACATGGATAGGTTGGAACATGACGCCAACCCCAAACGTTCCCGAAACTGACCCTTGAAACGGTAAGCAAAATGTTTCCTGCTTATACATGTTTGTATGACTGCTTACAGGTGTAATTTGGATTGGTTTTTACAATGCTTGAGCATGTCACCATAAATCCCAATAAATATTTCTTTTAAAATTTTAACACCAGGTGTTCAAAGTGGAGTACAATTATCGCACGTTGGCACCCTTGCTCGTCCCATGAAAAGAGGGGCTTCTGAAGCAGGAGGGTGTAGCTTGTCAGCACAGTTTACAACTCTAAACTATGCAGCTGGTGCCGAAGGAACTTCACGGTTTTGTAGAATATGCATGGGATGAAATCAAGTTTCTCAACAGATTTAGGCTTCAGATTCCCTTTAGCATCTTGTTCCCATCAGTTTTTCGTGTGGGACATGTACAGAGTACAATATCATGATTGAAGCTTGTAAATTGCTTTACTCGGTGCAAATTTTGATACCATTGCCATGTCATCTATGATATTTAATTTTCTAACAAGAAGCAAATCTACTAGTCAAGTCTCCTGAACGTGGCAATCTCATTTCAAAAGAACAAATTTGGTTGTATAGTCACGTTGAGATTGGTCTAAATCATTCGTTTGATCTCTATAGTCAAACAAAATTAAATCTATGGTATACTTTTTAATCTCCTTCAATCTTCCAAGAATTTTTAAACAATGAAAACTAGACGAGATTAAAAACGATACAATGAGTAAAGACTAGAAAATGATTTTTAATATAACTAGACAGATTAAATAAGTAATTAAACCTATAATTTAATGCTAAATATACTATAAGTTCGGATGTTGCTGTGGGCGAAGTGGAACGGTTAACTGCTGCTAAATTATTGTACAAGAGTTAAACAATGGAATGACTTTCTAATTAACAAGGAAAGCATTCATTATCATATATCAAATAGTTTATATATATACAAGAAAGAAAAACTCGAAAAAACGATTGCTAATAATGTTTCTTCCTGCACAAGCGAGCGTATATATACATTTATCAATAGCACACCAGTTGTTTCCACAACATCAAGTAGCCGTAGTTGCAGCTGCCATTCCTATATCTGTGCGATTTTCCCCTAAAAATCTAGCAACGATGGCATCCACATCCTCCAAGCCAACCCCAATGAACAGAGGGTTGGCAGGAATCTTAACAGAATCATCAAGTCCCTCAGCAAGGCTATGATTAATAGAATTCTGAACTCTCACATTGGGAGCAGTTTTGCACTTGCCCATGCACTTACATCCAACAACAGCACCACCTTCAACACCCACCACTCTTTCGAACTCTTGCAACAATGCAGCAGCTCCTGATCTTTTGCACTTGTTACCCATGCAGACCTCAATCCTCTTCTCAGAACTGGTGGTAACTACAAAATTCTCTCTCTTAATACCACCATCTCTAACACTGCTAACAGAGATATCATTCTTAGAGCACAATTCCATGGCATCACGATGTGAATTCTCCTTCTCAACAATGGGGGTGGTCTTGGGTAGCAGGAATTTATCCACAGGTGCAGCAGGGGCAACAACACTAACACCAGCTCTGAAGCTGTTCATGTCAACCACTTGATCACAACCACAATCGCTGTCACTTGATTCAGACGATGAAGATGAAGATTCACTCTTCATTTTGGAGGCTTTGAGTTTAGCCTTCTTCTCATGTTTCCTCTTTTTCTTCATTTCCTTCTCCTTTGCTCTTGCGGCTTCCAACTCTCTCAGTAACACATCGCCCGCATCCTGCACATGGTCAAACAACAAACATTTTATTGGGTGAAAAACTTCAACTATCATTATCATTATCATTATTATTAGAGTTCTATAAATTTTTGTTTATATTACAGTTAATATAGTTATTGTAAAAATTGATAGACCTATTTCATACGCAAATATACATTCAAAAATTTTGATCTCCTTAAAAATTTTCGCATCGTGGGATATTATTTCATCCATGGCATCTGAAAGTGCATAATTTGAAAAGGGAAATAAAAAAAACAGAGCGAGGTCAAATTCGTAAAGTACTGATAAAGTAGAAATCAAATTATAACAAAACATTATTATTATTATCATTATCATATGGGAGAGCAAGCAAGGGAAAAACTCATAATTTTCAACAGCAACAAGATAAAAAAGGGGGAAAGTGTACCGAGGTGAGGTTTTGTTGAAGATCATAGAACATGGAAAGCTTCTGAGGATCCGAGGCAAACCCTAATTTGGAGAAATCCTTCAGCAGTTTCAGCTTTTTCTTGGGAGAGAGAACCTTTTTGGTGTTCTGGTAATACTGCAGATGCCCCTCGTCACAGAAGCCAGAATCCGTTCCCATTCTCACCGCAACACGAGGAGGCACGCCACGGGAACGCGTGTGGATACCAGGGCCGGAGACATAGCTGACATGACGGAGAACGGTGCCAGAAATCTCCATGCGTGACGACGGCGAAGAACGATGCAAAGGGCTTTTTCTCCTTTCTACTCCTTCCTTGGTTGCTATATGCTCTTTCTTTAAACAACTTTTTTTCTTTTGAATTTTTTCAGCTAACGTGGCTCTCTCTGATTGGCTCTTTCTGACGTGGCGCACCCTTCTGTTTTCCATCTGGTGGGCGCGTGACCGTTTGGGCTTCCCACGTTTTTCTTTCGTTCCGCGCACGAATACGTTTGATCTTGGCCGTTGGATGAACCGCCCAGCATCCTGCGGTGAACATGTAACCAGAGTGGCGAAATGTGTTTGGAATTTTGCTGACGCGTCACCGTTTTAAAAGACACGTGGGCTTAGAAGGTGCCTTGTTGTGACAGATAGAGATCTCTTCTAATTTTATCTCCATTGGATAACGATTGTCTAAATCTATCTCTTATCTTATTTTAACAGTAATTTTAGAATTTACTTTTAACTGTAAATCTTTTAAAATAACACGAAATAATCAATTATTATTCATCTTATAACAATAATTACTACTATTAAATTTATATTTAATATTTTTAATAGATAGACAATATAAACATCTTAACAATCATAATACATGTAAATCAAACAATATATTTTTGGCAGAATTTTTTAATTAGTTAAAATTTTAAAAATATAAAGAATGTGTTGAGATATATATATATATATATATATATATATTTTAAATGAATTAAACAATTTGTGACTTCTATTTTGCCGTTTGAAATACATTGCAACAAATTATTAGAAGTTTAAGATTGGTATAACTTTTATTTAATAATATTCAAATTATTCAAAAATAATTTATTTAATGTAACAACTGTTTTTAAAATACAATTTAATGAGTACACATTTGAGGGTATTCTATATCTAACATCATTTACACTTTTATTTTTTTAACTAACACCCTTTTGCTTTTATTTCCCTACCTAGCATCCTTTTGTTTTTATTTCCCTATCTAACACCCTTTTATTTTTTATTTTCCTATCTAGTACCATTTCAAAAATAAATAAATAAATAATAAATTATTATTTTTTAATCATTTTAATTTTGAATGCATTAAAAAATAAGTATTTTTAATGTTTAAAATAGTTAAAAATGTAATTAATGAATAAAGAAATGATTTTTACAAAATAAAAATAAAAAAGTAATAAATTAAAAATGTTTAGTTTAAAATTATTTTTTTAAGAATAAAAAAAATAAGAAATTAAACCTTACAACAACATAAAAAAGTTGAATCTATAAACATAAATTAATATTTATTTTTATTATTATTGATATCATGTTAATTTCAAGTAAAAAATACAGGACATAATTATAAAAAAAACCAAAGTAAATTAGTATTAATTAATAGTGTCTACCCTAAATGCAAAATCCTAAAAAAAACTAATGCAAATGCTACACTTAATGCTTAAAATTGAGAAGAAAAAAATGCAAAAATAAATAAGTATAGAAAATAAAAACAACAATAATAAAATAAAAACAAAAAACAAAAATAAATAAACAATGACAGAAAAAAATAATAACTAAAAACATATAAGATATAAAATAAA
>Ga0123342_1003256_pt1 | contig 26259 bp, 19 predicted proteins | sample Turbeawhitnodule_FD_89960 | JGI IMG/M metagenome (GOLD analysis project Ga0123342, IMG submission 89960) | Root nodule microbial communities of legume samples collected from Mexico - Turtle bean Mexico white nodule | ecosystem: Host-associated > Plants > Roots > Nodule | place: Mexico: Nepantla...
ATTTCTGTTATACATTTAAAACTGTTAAAAAAATGAAATAATATATTTTTAAATTTTTAAAATAATGAAATAAAATATAAATCTAAGAATAAAATTGAAATAATATTATATGGCAGTTAGAAGGGGAATCCCCTTTATATATAGGTATAGATATATAGGTATAGATAAAAACAGTTATCTATGTAAAAAACAATTATGAGGGAATCCCCATTATATATAGGTATACATTCAGGGAATTCTCCTCTTTAACTTTTTTTTTTATTTTTTTTTTCTATTTTATCCTTATGACAATATTTGATTTTATTTTATTATTATGTGTATTGCGTCATTTCATATTTTTTTAAATTTTTTAAAATTTTAAAAAATTATAATTTTCAATTTTTTAAAATTTCAAACTCTAAAGCCTTTTCGAATTCAAAAATTTTAAATTTCCAAATTTCAAAATTTAAAATTTTCATATTTTTAAAATTTAAAATTTTAAAAAAATTTAATCTTGAATTTTACAAATTTTCAAACCCTAGAAACACTTTAAATTTCAAATTTTTAAATTTTCAAATTCTTAAATTTTCAAAATATTTTACTCTTTAACTTCTTTCAAATATTTTTCTTATTTTATACTTATATTAATATTTTATTTTATTTTATCATTATGGACATTGCGTCATTTCTTATTTTTTAAAATATTAAAAAAATTTAAATTTTAAATTTTTAAATTTTAAATTTTCAAAATTGTTTACATTTTTAATATTCAAACTCTAAAGTCTTTTCGAAACATTTCAAATTTTGAAATTTTAAGTTTTCAAAAATTTTAAATTTGAAAATAAATTTTTAAATTTGAAGTTTTTCGAAAAGGCTTTAGAGTTTGAAATTTTGAAATTTTTTAAATTTTCAAAATTTTAAATTTAAAACTAAACTAAAGGCTTTATAAAACCCATCAAACCTTTTTTCATTTTCTATTTTCATATTTCCATTTGATATACAACAATTTTCCGCAATTTGAATAAGCGAGGGAGTAGTTTTTCATTCGATATAAGAAGCAAATTTTTATTTGATTTATGGATTAGTTTTCCATTTGATATAATGAAATTTTTTCTATTTGATTTACTTATCAGTTTTCCATTTGATTTTGTCATTTCTTACCATTTTAGTTAGTTCAATCAAAGAACTTCGTATTGATACATGATCCTTTTCTCCCTCTTTTGATTTTTATCTTTTGTTGAGTGAAAATTAGTGTTGTACTTTTTGTTGTTGGTTGGTTGAGGATGTTCAGTGTTTTCTGCTATTGGGAAAATCTCTAGAAGCTTTGGTGTTTGCGATATGTTATGGGAACATCTCTCCAAGGTTGCCTTTTTTTTCAAGGAACAAAAGAAGTTGACAATTTATTGGCTTTGGTTTTGTTTCAGTTTTGTTTCAGAGTATGCAATATGCAATATGCCAATGTAATCTGCTCTTGACATGGATGCTAGCAATGGGAATTCCTTGGAAGCTCATGCATTTTTACAACTAATAATAAGTTTTGGTATTGCATATGTTTTTATATGAGGAGGAGTTATCCAGGCTAATTCTAGTGGTATCTCCACGTCGTCAAGTGTTGATTTGTGTCGTTACCTTGGGTATACATATTTGAGTTATTTACAAATTAAAATATTTGTATACAATATATATACCATAAACTAGAGTCAATGGTCATGTTGTGTTCTAAATATTACTTGAAGATTGTTTCTTTAGCAACTACTTTTTTTATTCTCACTATTAGAAACATGATGACTTTTTACGGCAAGTGCACCGCGTTTGTCAGAAGTAATAATTGTCCCTAAGGACGGATATCAATCCCACAAGGAACAATGAATTATTAAGTACAATAATCGCTAAATATAAAACAAAACAATTAAAAGTGTATTGAAAGTGGTTGTGTTGGCGATGATCAATAAGAAAACAGACAAAGAGTTGGTTGCTTCAAGTTGGAAAAATAGGGATTAAGTTTCATCTCTCTCGCTCTCATGTATTTTGATTAGCATGTCAAGTTATTTGATTGAAATTGATGCCTGTATAAAAATCATTTATATCGATTCCTCGCATATAAAATCCTTAAGAATGTTCCCTAACTATCGATTCCTCGCATAATTATAAGAACAACTTAGAACGAAGCTCAGACGTTAATAGCAATTAACATTTCAAGTCTCTTCCTAGCACTCAAATATGATATGTTAAGTATTATTGCAATCTGGCACACTAGGGTTGAGCCTTTAACCCTCTATTTATACTAGTTTTCTAGACTTAGGTTGTTTCCTATGTCGTCCTAATGAGCTAAATGATAAAACATAAAAAAAAAGCCCAATCTGTCTTTGCATCTTTTTCCGGTCTACAACCTTCCGGCTTTATCTTTTTAGCTCAAATTATTTTCCTTTATTTCAAATCTTCAATCTTCTCTATAAATCTGCAATTAACACCAAATTTGGAAATAAAATGCTTTTATTCAAATAAAGCTCATAAAAATGTAAAAAGGTATAAATTCATAAATTAAAGATTATTTTATATGTAAATTAACAATAAATCCTCATAAGTGCCTATATTTTAATATAAAACATTACTTAAATCAGGCACTTATCACTCTAGCAACTACTTTTTTTATTCTCACTATTATACAAGTTTGAAAAAAAATATTTTATAAATCTTGATTCCTCCCTAAACCATCATATATATGAAGTTGGAATGGAATAATAATTGGTGAGAATGATAGCATTGGACTTGAAAAATCAGGTGTGAAGAATCATTGAACATTGAATTGAGCTGTAACTAGAAACACACACTCAAACCAATCTATGTCTTTTTAGTTTTCTCACAAAAAATTTAACTACATTTTGATTTTTCATAGCAGAACATAAACACCAAATGTGTTTATTTTAAAATGAATATACCAAAATTATAGATTCAACAAAATAGAGGACAAAAGTTATATATATATTTTAAAATATGATGTTAATATTTATGTATATTATAATTTTTACATTATAAATTAATTACAATTTTATCTTAAATAACTTAAAAAAAAAACTTAAATATGACTATAATATTAGATACATAATAGAAGACAAAAATTATATATTTTAAAATATTAGATACATAATAACAATAAAATACTGAATACATAATAATAATAAAATACAAATATATATTAAAAACAAAAATAAAATTTGGGATACACAGTGCCCGTCTGTTCCGCTACTAAATAAAGAAAAAGTTTAAAATCTAAAAGTGGACTACTTTTTTAAATACTATTTAAAATCAATCATAATAAAAATAATGTTAAAGTTAAAAGTTGATATTCTTTTAAAATAACATTTTTTGTGTGAATTTGAATAAAGTTTGTTTTACAAGTTTTTAAAAATACAATTGGTTTTGAATCAAATTAAAACTCTTTTAATTAACACTTCAAATCTCATAATAAATTTTTTGCTACTCCACTATGTTGTGCAGGTTTTTTGGTTTTCCTGATCTCCTTCTGAGTTGGGTTTCGTTTGCATGCCAACTGATTGGTTTTTTTTAGTTGTTGGGCTGTTTTGTGGTTTGATCGTTTCTGATTGCAATTGGTGAACAGTTCTTATGCGTTTGTGATTCTTTTGGAGGTGTTCTTTGCGCGAGTCTTTTTCTTGCTAGTTTTCTTGAGGGTCTCTTTATCGCGCACGCTTAGTCTCTTGTAAGCGATTTTGTAACTCACCAGGTGTTTGGAGTTTTGTCTCAGTCATTTATTCTGTTCTAATGATGAATCTCATATTTATGAACAAAAAAGTGTTATGAGAATCAAAAGCACAAAACAATAACTTGTCTCTTCTATAATGGTTTTCTTCTAAATAAGTTTACTATAAAACTATGAACTTCGATGTTTAATGTTTAATGTTTAAAACATACTTCAAAAATGATATCTCTATGATAATTGCACATGATTGTCCTACCTAACATAAAAAAAAATGAAATAACCTACATTACAATTTAAAAAATAATTATTTATTTTTCAAAATACATTTTTAAAAAAATAATTATCTATTTATGTTCATGTATTTTCTTTCGAGCTTGATAGTGATTATAGTTAAAAAAAAATACAATGATTGGTCTCTATATTTGGAGTCTAATGAGCATGGAGGAGGATTATCACCGGTGTCATATTCTCATGAAGTTTTTAACTTTTATTGTAAACTTGATTATAAGAAAACTATTATAAAAGAGTCAAGATATTGTTTGCACTTTTGATTCTCAAAACATTTTCTTGTTGATAAATATGAAGTTGATAATTCAAACATGCTCCTTCTCATTCCTTCCCCTTAATATGGTGTCAAAATGTTAGAATCGTAAATTTGGATTTGGATTTGTCAAGACTTTTCTAACATTTTCAAGTCCAAATCTACGATTCTAACATTTTCACGCCATATTCAAGGGAAGGAAAGAGATGGAGGATGTTTGTATTCAAATAAAAATGATCAATCTCATATTTATGAAAAAATTATGAGAATCAAAAGCACAAAACAATGACTTGACTCTTCTATAATGATTTTCTTCTAAATAACTTTACAATAAAACTATGAACTTTGGTGTTTAATGTTTAAAACATACTTAAAAAATTATATCTTTATGATAATTGCACATGATTGTCCTACCTAACACAAAAAATAATAATGAAATAACCTACATTATAATTTAAAATATTATTTATTTTTCAAAATATACTTTTAAAAAAATAATTACCTATCTATGTTCATGTATTTTTTAAGCTTGATAGTGATTATAATTAAAAAAAAATATAGTGATTGCTCACTATATTTAGAGGCTAATGTGCATGGAGGAGGATTATCACGTGTGTCATATTCTCATGAAGTTTTTAACTTTTATTGTAAACTTGATTAGAAGAAAACTATTATAAAAGAGTCAAGACATTGTTTAAACTTTTGATTATCAAAACATTTTCTTGTTCATAAATATGAAGTTGATAATTGTTTTCTGAATTCAAACATGCTCCTTCTCATTCCTTCCCCTTAATATAGTGCGAAAATGTTAGAATTGTGAATTTGGACTTGTCAAGACTTTTCTAACATTTTCAAGTCAAAATCTACGATTCTAACATTTTCACGCCAGATTCTAACATTTTCACGCCATATTCAAGGGAAGGAAAGAGATGGAGGATGTTTGTATTCAAATAACAATGATCAATCTCATATTTATGAAAAAATTATGAGAATCAAAAACACAAAACAATGACTTGGACTCTTCTATCTATGTTCATGTATACCCACGATAATAACAATTAAAAAACCATAAAAAATTAAGTACGTATCTTGTTACTTCAATCAACTATTTTTCCAGAAGAAAAATGATTTCTTCTACTTATTCTTGTCCATTCATAAATGAGACCTTATGTAAAGAATTCTTGAATGCAAAAATATTTAAAATCCAAGATTCAAAATTATTAATGAATTCTTGAGATGTATATACCTTATTCCATGAAAGAGTTAACATATATTCAAGTGATTGTGGTGCATAACACTAAAATACCATAGAATTGAAACACAAAATCAAAGAGTTTTCCAATCTTTTCTCCAATCAAAGTATATCGTACAAAATATTTAAAATCCAAGATTCAAAATTATTAATAAATTCTTGAGATGTGCATGAACGCTAAAGGTTTAGACTTTAAAACATATCTAAAAAATAATATCGTGTGATAATAAAAGTGATTGTCATGCATTATCTAAAACGCCATAGAAAATTAATTACATACCTTATTACTTCAATCAACCATTTCCCAGAAAACTAATCTTATGCCTCAACAATTTGACTCTCAACATTCTAATATGTGTCTTAGGGTCACAATATTTATAATTCAAAGTATAGTTATTTTGAAAAGTTTGAATTTAAAAAATACAGCTTAACAATATTGTAATTTGAAAAGTTATCTTTATATAATTTTACAGCTTAACAATATTACAATTTTTAAAATACAGTTTTTCCGTTATTTTTAAAAGATAATCGTTTATTTTTCTTGCTATTTACCCCTTAACTTTCAAAAAATACAGTTATTTAATTATTTTTAATAGATGTAATTTTTAAAAAAGATAATTACTTATTTATCTTCCCATACCTTTACAACTTAACCGCACTATAATTTAAAAAATATTAGTTATTTTTAAAAATACATTTTTGATAAAATAATTATCTATTTATCTTTATAATTTAAAAATACAGTTATTTAGTTATTTTAAAGGATACGTTTTTAAAATATTATTATCGATTTATAGTAATCTCTTTTTAACTTTTCTTAATTTTTTATTTTATTTTATTCTTATATCAATACTTGATTTTATTTCATTATTATGTACGGTGTCATTTTCTATTTTCTCAAATTTTTTAATTTTTTAAATTTAAATTATTTTTCAAAATTTTAAATCTTCAAGCCTTTTCGAAACACTTCAAAAAATTTAAATTTCTAAATTTTTAAAATTTAAATTTTCATATTTTTAAATTGTCAGAGTTTTTAATCTTAAATTTTTCAATTTTTCAAACTCTAAAACCTTTTCGAAACACTTTAAATTTCAAAATTTTAATTTTTTATATTTTAAATTTTCAAAAATTTTAATCTTAAATTTTTCAAATTTTCTAACCCTAGAAACACTTCAATTCTCAATTTTTAAAATTTTGAAAATTTCAACTTTTTAAATTTTCAAATTTCAAATATTTAAATTTTCAATTTTTTTAACTTTTCAAAATATTTCACTCTTTAACTTCGTTCAATTTTTTTCTTATTTTATTCTTATATTAATATGTGATTTTATTTCATTATTATGAGCATGGTGTCATTTCCTATTTTTTCAAATTTTCAAATTTCAAACCCTAAAGCATTTTCGAAACACTTCAAATTTTGAAATTTTAAGTTTTCAAATTTTGAAATTTTCAAAACTTTTAAATTTTAAATTTCAAAATTTTGAAATTTGAAAATAAATTTTGAAATTTGAAGTGTTTCAAAAAAGTTTTAGAGTTTGAAAATTTGAAAGTTTTTAAAATTTTAAAATTTTAAATTTAAAACTAAATAGAAGGCTTTACATCAAACCTCTTTTTCATTCTCTATTTTAATATTTTCATTTGATATACAACCATTTTTCGCAATTTGAATAAGCGAGGGAGCAGTTTTCCATTCGATATAAGGAACAATTTTCTATTTAATTTACAGATTAGTTTTTCATTTGATATAATAAGAAATTTTCTATTTGATTTACTGATCAGTTTTTCATTTGATTTCGTCATTTCTTACCATTTTAGTTAGTTCAATCAAAGAACTTCGTATTGGCACATGTTTCTTTTCTCTCTCTTTTGATTTTTATCTTTTGTTGAGTGAAAAATAGTGTTGTACTTTTTGTTGTTGATTGGTTGTGGATGTTCGGTGTTTTCTGCAGTGACTTTGGATCGCTGATTTAGAAAATCTCTAGAAGCTTTGGTGTTTGTGGTATGTATGAAAACATCTCTCCAAGGTTGCCTTTTTTTCTTCCAAGAACAAAAGAAGTTGACAATTTATTATTGGCTTTGGTTTTGTTTCAGAGTATGTAATATATCGATATAAGTTATTGGGAAGAAGAATTTGTTGAAGACCTTGTTGAGCATTATAAGAGGTTTGTTTTCTGATAATTAGTTTAGCATTTCTTCTCTTTAAAAAAAAAAAAAATCTTCTACAATAAAAAGCAATTGGTGATAAAAAAAAGTCGAACAGGTATCATGCTGATGGAATGTTTGTGTGATTTCCTCAGCAAGCAATTAAGATTGTGTTTCTAATATAATTTCAGAAGTTATCAAAGACCATTGTTGAGGAATGGAGACTCATATTGGATGCTAGCAATGGAAATTCCTAGGAAGCTCGTGCATTTTTACACCTAATAGCAAGTTTTGATATTGCATATCCAGGCTATTTCCAGACGTTGTCAAGTGTTGATTTGTGTAGTTACCTTGGGTATACATATTTGAGTTATTTACAAATTAAAATATTTGTATACAATATATGTACCATAAATTAGAGTTAATAGTCATGTTGTCTTCTAGATATTACTTGAAAATTGTGACTTTAACAACTACTTTTTTTATTCTCACTATTATAACAGTTTGAAAAAAAATCTTTTATAAATTTTGGCTCCTCCCTAAACCATCATATATGTAAAGTTAGAATGGAATAATAATTTTTTGTGTTTTTTTAGTTTTCTCACAAAAAATTCAACTACATTTTGATTTTTCAGATCCGAACACAAAACAAAAACACAAAATGTGTTTATTTTAAAATGAGAATACCAAAATTATAGAAAAAAATAGAGGTCAAAGTCATATATTTTAAAATATGATGTTAATTTTTATGTATATTGTAATTTTTACATTATCAATTAATTACAATTTTAGCTTAAATAACTTTAAAAAATACTTAAATATGATTATAATATTGGATAAGGCGCTAGTAAATAAAGAAAAAGTTTAAAATCTAAAAGTGGACTATTTTTTAAATACTATTTAAAATAATCATAATAAAAATAATCTTAAAGTTAAAAGTTGTTATTATTTTAAAATAACCATTTTTTGTGAATTTGAATTAAGTTTGTTTTACAAGATTTTGAAAATACAATTTGTTGTGAATAAAATTAAAACTCTTTTAATTAACACTTCAAATCTCATAACTTATGCATAATAACTTTTTTGCTACTCCACTGTGCTGTGCAGGTTATTTGGTTTTCCTCATCTCCTTCTGAGTTGGGTTTCGTTTGCATGCCAACTGTTTGGTTTTTTGTTGCTGTTGTGCTGTTTTGTGGTTTGATCGTTTCTGATCGCAATTGGTTGTGGATTGATTAGCAGTTCTTCTGCGTTCGTGGTTCTTTTGGCGCTGTTGGGCAGTGTTCTTTGTGCGAGTCTGTTTCTTGCTAGTTTTCTTGAGGGTCTCTTTATCGCGCCACGCTTAGTCTCTGGTAAGCGTTTGGAGTTTTGTCTCAGTCATTTCTTCTGATCTAACGCTATGCGTTTTGGCTGTCCCCCAGGTTCTCATTCATGGGAATTCATTCTGCAGGTTTTGAAATACTTGGGGATGTTTCAAGATCATGATCCTCCTTCGGCTGCGAAGTTTTCTCATGTAGCATTGGCTCAAAAACGTACCTTTGCTCAGGTACTGCATAATGCTTGCAGTATTCCACTTTCTCATTTGCCTTTTTGTATAAAAGGGGATATGGTTTCGGTCCAAATATCTGAGGAAATTTATCTGGTCTAGAGGACTGTAAAAATCACTTACATGGAGTGATTCTATCCAAACGAGATAAACCTTTGACTCATCTAGAGGTGTGCAAAAAACTGGACGTAGCTTGGAAATATTTGGGATCTTGAATGGCCGTAACACTTGAAAAGGGGTTTTATGAGCTTTGCCTTCTCTTTAGAAGATAAGATAAGGGTTTTGGCAGTTGGCTCTTGGAATATGTTGAGGGGTTTTCTTCGTGTTTTTGTTTCTCGTGTTTTAGTAGATATTAATTTGCTTACTGAACCACCTAATCAAATCTTTTGTGGCGCGGCTGAGATATGCATTTGTTGCTGATATTGAGTATGAGAATTTACCACATTTCTGTTCATCCTGCAAGATGATTGGGCACAATTTAGCTAACAGAAGGAGGCTTTAGCCTACAAATACTGAGAAGGAAGTGGAAAATGTTCCTAAGCAAAAGAAGGACAAGGTTGTGAATTCTGTCATTCTCAATGCGACTGTGAGGGAGTCTGATACAACAGAGGCTTCTACTGACGCTGTTCATTATAGCCATTGGGAAGATCAAGTTTAAGGCTTTTTTGATTTGGAGGATCATCAAGTTGCCTTAGAGTCTGGAAAGACGTTTGTGCCAAAGTCAACTTCAATCATTTTGATTTATCAATTTCGGAATTTTTTTTTTTCCTTTTCAATGATGAATATTCTTGTAATATGCAAAACAAATACAGGGTAAAAGAAGATCTTCCTTAAAAACGGGAACAACTCATTGCAGAAGAATCATCCAGCAATGTATAACATGGATCCTGGTGCATGGAGACTAAACAAGAGTATAACTATTACAAATGAAGTAAAAAACAAAGCAAAAGAGAGTAGCACAATGCATCCAATGCTGAGGAGAACTCAAGAATAATTAGAAATTCAACACAATTCTTATTGACATGAATGAGGGAGGAAACAAAATGTGAAGTTCTGTGATGCCAGTACTACCACCAAAGGACGCTGGCACATCCCCAGCAAACACTCTTCTGAGGGATGAGAAAATAAAGTTCACTTTGGTAGCAAAAATGTCTGATGCACCTACTAAACTAGACAATGGGAAACAAAAGAAAAAGTAGTATACACTCTACTTTGCCTGAGGATGGGATGCAATGAAGTCCACAGCATGTTTAATAGAGTTGATCTTGTCAGCCTCATTATCAGGAATCTCAAACCCAAACTCTTCCTCAAGAGCCATCACTATCTCAACGGCATCCAAACTATCCAATCCAAGGTCATTCTGGAAGTGAGCATTAGGGGTAACCTGACAAAATACAAACACACAATCACATGAATAAGCATTACAAATATAAAATTTCAAAACTAATGAAAAGAAATCCAAAATTTAGCCAAATAAAATAGGAAAAAATGTTTCATCCATACATAGCATAACAGAGCCCATGGGATTAATCAGTGAAAATATAAATTCATCATCAAATAAAACCATCCATTTTATCCTTGAAATATCACTCTATCTCCTATATAAGTAATTTCTCAAGTCTTAACTCGTGCTAAACTGGCCCCTAAACTAACTAAAATACGTATACTTAGGACTAATGTGTTTTTGAATTGCTATTTCTGTGAAACCAATCGTCCATATGCATTTTCCAACTCACAAAACGGAGAAGCAACAACACTAACGACTTGGGAAAAATTATGGGTTACGTACTCAAATTCTTACTTAAGGTATTACTTGTATAATTTTATATTTATTCAGATAGTTTTCTGCAAAAACAGTTATGAGAAAAAGTATAAAATAAAAATAAAATAATGTTTCCCTAACCTAAATTTAACATTATGCACAATGAAAGCCATCCAGTAGAAAAGTCGATTCACAACTTTTATAACTTCAGAAATGGCGACAAAATTAGCGGTTTAATTATTCTAAGATTCTAAATTAGACAAATGCGAGCGATGCAATCAGTAACCGTTACAGTCACGAAACAGTCGAACAACATCATCGACGTTGCAGGTGAAATGGCTACTTTGGAAAGATTGATTGTCACTAACATGAAGAAGAAAGTGACGTGGCATATGTGTAGGGTTGGCAGCAATTGAAAATATAACAGGATCAAGAAATTAGGCATGAGCGGAAAGCGGTAATAGATGGAAATGGAGAGTAGAACCTTGGCGGGATCAACTTTCTGGAAGTTTTTAACGCAGGAGATAACGCGATCTGCGACCTCGGACTTGTCGAGAAAACTGCCGCGAACCTCTTCGCAGAAACGGCGAAGGAAGACGGTAGGAGCGAGGGTTAAGGGAGAGTTGCGTGGAAGAGCGTCGACGCGCACTCTTAGGTATTTGATCAGAGGTAAAGTGCTCCTACTCGCCGCCATGGATCTGCACCAGTGAAACCAACCTAAACCTCACTCTCTACCTTCTTCTCGTCTTTTCGATACTCTCTTCTTTCTTCTGTTATGCTTGATGATGATGGATCATAATGCCCAAAACCCTCCTCTCTTCCCTTCCATCTCCTGCACGTCCTGGGCTTTTCAATTATGGGCCTCACACTTAGGCCTGACTCCGCCTCGGCCCTCTTTCTCCATTCAATTACTTTATACACCTTTTTATTTTCCTCCTGCACCCCTAAATTTTTGAAATACTCATTTTACCTTTTGCGATTTATATCTCTGTCTTGTGCAATGCTGGTAGATGATGCCACAAATGGTTAATATCACTTGCTTTTTTTTCTAACCTTATCGGAGAGGTGTAGAAAATGAAAAAAGGGCAAAATTATCATTTCATGTGTTCTGTGGAGGTGCATGAAGAAAGCATAGAGGTACATGAAGAAATTGTAAGAAAAATAATATTACCTCTGGGATCTATGAGGCTCAGACACTCCTCTTAAATGACGTATCTATGTCGGACACACGTATCAGACACTCGTAAAACACTTATCGGTGAAGTGTTCAATTCAAAAAATATTTATTGAATTTTTGAAAATTCTAACACAGTTCTAATAATTTTTTAAGAACTCAAATTTATTATATAAATTTTTATTAAGATTATAAAAATAAGAAACAAAATTTTTTTAAACCAGCCATTAAAAATATCTTTCTGGAATATCTTTCTTCTCCCAAAAGAATCTGATCCAACAATCCAAATCCTTTTAGAAAGAAAAAAATTTGCTATTGGATTCAGTAATCTAAGTAAAATAAAAGTTAATTTTGAATTAATCAATCTGAATAAAAAATATTTCAAGTTATGGAAATTAGAATGTTTTTAATAAATGGTATAATTTAAAAGTAAAATAAAATTATGCAATCTAAAATATATTTTTAAAAATATAAAATTAATTTTAAATTATATAATCCAAAATGTATTTTGAGATTGTATAATCTAAAAGTGAAAGAATTAATTAATCCAAAATATAAAACTTAATCTTTTAACTTTTGAGTTGTATAATTTAAAAAAAAAAATATTTAATCTAAAACAATTCTGGTTAAACTGCATAAAGGAATACTTTTAACATTGTTTTCATCATTCAGAAATAAGAAGTTGTATATTGTAACGGTATAATCGCCTTTAAAGTATCGAAAACAAAATCGGGATTAGTAAATAGCTTTCACGTTCGCGTTGGAAAATCGCGTTGGCACTTCACTCCGTTGCAACCAAAACCAGAAATAACTGCACAGCGAAAGCTTCTATATTGTATTGTATTGCATCGCCCAGCCTCATGTTGGTGTTCTTCATTTGTGTACTCCTTTTCTTCGTCTTTTTATACAAATTCATCGCCGCTTATGGTATTTCATTTTTCTCATTCCGTTGCTTTCTCTTTTCACTTATCATTTTTTTGTTCTAATTCTCGTTTTGATTTATTAGGCGATTTCACTCTGATGTCTAAGAAGCAACCTAAACGCGAAGAAATTGAAGATAAGGTTGCGAGAATCACACACATACACACACTTGAGTGCTTCATTCTTCGTGTCTTGCGTAACTGACTTTCTCTTTTCATGTTTCATTTCCACCCAGGTTGTTTGGATTACTGGCGCTAGCCGTGGAATTGGTATAACAATAACTCTTCCTTCTTGATTTTTTTTTTTCAATTTCAGTATTATATTTCTGTTGAGTTGATTAGTTCCCTCATTTTGACCTTGGACTTCGATCAAATCAATCTGGAATTCTAATTCGCGCAGAAAATCACTTTGATAAGTGGAGGAATCAAAATAATTAGCCTTTGAAAAATGTAATCAAGGGTGATTAATGATAGCAACGCACTTTCTAAGTCACTTGTTTGAATACGCACTCTTTTATTGGTTGAAATTACTCGAAATAACAAATTTTATTTGTTCTCACTTTTTATTTAATGGTTCCCTCTTCCGATTTTGTATTTTTCGATCAATTTTAAGCTTAGCTAATAGTGGTGTGTGTCAGAAAGTATATCACTGGCACTACTCTAATCTGCAATGCTTTATATTGCCACTTTTTTCTTACTTTATTTTATTATTTCAGAATTCCTTTTTGCTTACTTTGTTCTGTATAATCTAAGAAGGATTCCTTTAAACAGCCAGAATTTTTTCCCTATTTGTAACTAATTTTGCTTGCAGAGCTGATTCCTTCTTCTTTTTGGTTCCTTCAATGATGTAATAAAGGGGAGATTTTGGCTAAACAGCTTGCAAGTTTAGGGGCCAGGCTTATAATCTCTGCGAGGAATGAAGTTGAGCTAAACCGAGTAAGGGCACAACTGAAAGGTATTTTGTGTTGTATTACTGGTTACATGTGCTAAATTAGTTTGTAAATTGTGTACAAATAATGATATAGTCACATACCATGCTCTATTAATATGTGGTTTGCATACCACCAGGTAAGCATGCACCTGATGAAGTCAAGATTTTACCATTGGATTTATCGTCTGGAGAGGATTCTCTTAGGATAGCTGTTGAGAAAGCAGAATACTTTTTTTCGGATTCTGGTGTTGATTACATGATCCATAATGCAGCTTTTGAGCGACCTGTAAGTGACTGACTGCTTTATCCAATGCTTGTTTAGTACTTCTATATGCTTGTAGTTGTAAGTTAAAAGTTACACCTATTAGTGTAAAAGAAGAGGAAATAGAGGTTGACTATCATCCTTTCGTTTAGAAATATAATTTTTCAAGACAACATTATTAGTCACTAATTCATCCTATAAGGTGTGTGTGCATCCGTGGCCCTATGAGTTTAGAAACATTTCATCAATAGAAATTCCTACTTCAAAGGTGATACTTTTTACATAGAAATTCCGACTTCAAAGGTGATACTTTTTACTGGTCAGCACGCATTTCAGGATGTTTATAGCTACTATCTACATTAACCGAACACCAGCACTGAGAAAATTTCATTGGGTGATGCTAGCTTATCATTTCATTCCAGTATAATATAGTGATGATGCTTTGTTGAAAGCTCATAAAACTTCTCTTCACCAATCTGATAAAATTTGCTGATCATATATGCTCATTCAATTAACTGTATTGTGAATTGATTATTTTGTTGTGCAGAAAACATCAATTTTAGATGTAACTGAGGAAGGTCTTAAGGTATTTTATAGAGGACACTCTTACTCCCGCTGTTAATTACCAATCCTTTACTTTAAATTTGTTTTTACCCCTTTTTCAGTCTTCTTTCAAAACATTATAAGTAGTCATCTGAAGTTTTATATTACTCTTTTCTCCTGATTAGGCTACATTTGATGTCAATGTTTTTGGGACAATAACTCTTACAAAGCTCTTGACACCTTTCATGTTAAAGAGGGGGCATGGTCATTTTGTGGTGGTAAGCAGGAATTCATAACAATATCTTATTTTGGTTATGAAATTTGAATGGAAATAGTATATTAAATGTGTGTTTGTTTTCACGTTTATTTCCACATTGAATGGCAATCCATGGATTTCTTCCATTCATGTTTGGATGCTTTTGAAAATGCACTAACTGCAAACCAAGCACACTCTTCTAAGTAGTGATCAGACACTACAGCAGCTGGAGCTTGCAGGCAGATGTTTGTGACTGCATTGATTTATTAACCAAAACAAGTGCAACTAAAAAGGAGAGTAGTCACTAGTCAACTTTTCTGTTACATATTATCTGTCAACGAACAATAACAATTTTAACTGTTTGGTAAAATTATATTGGCGTGTTTTATGTTTTCGCTTTAATTGTTGACTATGCTAAGAACTAATGCTCATAATTTTGGAAAACTTATTCAGTATTTCTTTTAACCTCTTTCCCATTCATAAACTGATAATCTTTTGTTACTTTCAATTACAATCAGATGAGTAGTGCAGCAGGAAAGACACCTGCCCCAGGTCAGGCTGTATACTCTGCTTCTAAATATGCGCTCAATGGTTACTTCCATACCTTGCGTTCAGAGGTATGTAGACTGTCTATTATCTTAGGAAGGGATGCAATTTACCATGATAAACCATACTATAGTTCACAACTGGAAGTTAAACGCAGTAGTTTTTTTGTCTAATGAGAAAAAAATGGGTATAATGAATGTTGTTTTATTGTAATTATCATACTGTACATAGTCATGCACTACTAATCATTTAATGTTGACAGCTCTGTCAGAAAGGAATCCGAGTAACTGTGGTCTGTCCTGGTCCAATAGAAACATCAAATAATGCTGGATCAAAGGTTCCATCTGAGGTTTGTGTATTTGCTAATTCATCATCCATTACTACTGCAAAGAAAGACAAAACATGAGTGAATTTTTCTTTACTTTCTTCCCACCATAGTACGTAGTACATGTATCTTTGGAAACTTCTAATTCTCTAGAGCGATAAATCAAGATACATTACCATTTTCTGAGCTTGTAGATACATGCTTGTCAAGAATGAAGAAAAAAAATTCTTGTACATTTTTAACAAAAATTGATGAATGTAATTTATATACATATTTTCCCTTTCGCTTAGTAGACACATTGAATTGTTATTTTTAAACTAGGAATGTGGCTTGCTGGTCTCCTCTTTGATGTTTGCTAAATGAAACTGGAGCTAAGAATATGTAAAAATATTTAATGTTATTTTGAAAAGAAAATGACATATTGCAAAGAAGCAGCATGGTGCAAGATATTGGTGTATACAGTATTCTCTCCCCTTTTCGTTTTGATTGTTGCTATTGTCCACTTTAACTCGCATGTTGTCTGCTCTGGATATATCAATTGAGTCATTGAAAGATTGTTTCATTCATGTGAAATTCTGTCTCCACAGAAGCGTGTATCATCTGAAAGGTGTGCGGAGCTGACTATCATTGCTGCAACCCATGGCTTAAAGGAAGCTTGGATATCATATCAGGTAAAAGCATTGATTAGAAATTTACTTATGTTTGAATATGTCACCATTTTTCAACATTCGTGTCTCCGTAGATTCTCTGCATTTTGTACAATGAATCTGCTTAATACTTGTTTTGCCATTTTTCATACACGTCACTTTGTTTGCCTCTTAAAGCATCATCCTTTCAATGTATCATTAAATGTGTCACTATGACAGTGTGTTGAGGTACATTTCATGCAACTGTCGGAATAATTATGTAATTGACGTGAAGATGTAATGCTCCCTTGTCAATTTGCAACATCATCAAATTCAAGGATGATTCTGGGAATATTTGTTCCTGCTTTACTTTTTGGAATCCAGAAGAGTTTTTGTTCACTCGACCCACAATATTGAATGTTTTCCTCAATTTAAAATTTTGTTGCATCTAAGCATTTGGTTTCTCACGTAGATAGGCTAATTGATGCTTTCAATTAGCATGAATTAAAATTTCCAGATTGCAATGTTAATCCTTAAATCTTTTGCGTGCAGCCTGTGCTCGCTGTTATGTATCTTGTTCAGTACATGCCATCTGTTGGTTATTGGCTCATGGACAAGGTATTTTCTAATTCTATAGTATGCATTTTGTAACTTTTTTACGACTTTTTTTTCCTTTTGTGCTACTGGACATCGATCAAAATGAATACACATTGATACCTTGTACAAATGACTGTAGGTTGGCAAAAATCGAGTAGAAGCTGCTGAAAAGAAGGGAAACACATATTCTTTGAGCTTACTGTTTGGAAAAAAGAAGGGCCCTTGATGCCCATCTGTGCATGGTTTTTTTCAAAGATTTGTGTCAAATGTATTTTAGTTAAAGGTTCTCTGTCAAAATGAATAACACCTTTTCGGGCAATTGACAGAATAGAGTTATATGTTATTCCAAAATGAACAATGAAGGTTTATAAATTTTCAATGGGCGAGACATTCTGTGATACTCCACAATACTTTTCAAATTCAGAACAATTTTGTATGCATAAAATATAGAGCAATCAATCTGCAAATAAACTAGTGATTTTTTAAGGAAATTACCTACAGTATATTTGTTGTTGAAAATGGAGCTGCAGAAAATTGCAATGTAAAGAGTCTAGTTCGGTAAATAAATGGCAGGTGGTACTCTCAAATTCCAAATATCACTGGAAGAAGCCATTGAAAAATGCACTATCTTGATACTTCGAGCTCCTAAGTTGCATTAATTATCCATTTTATACAACACCCAGTTAAGATAATATTAATAATTAATGCAGTAAAAAACAATAATTAAAATTATCAATGGAAAAGACTTGCAAAACAACATATTATCTAAACTTAATTTTGCATTGGAATTGACTACAGAGAGCAACTAATACAACAACCAAACCGTAATCCATTTCTACGAAGGGGGTATATCAGTTAACGACACTTGTCGACAGTGACATATTGAACTTGAATTTGAGGTAAGATTTGACGAAGGGGTCCAACTCGCCATCCATTACAGAGATGACATCTGTCGTTTCATACCCTGTTCTTACATCTTTAACTAGTTTGTATGGATGGAATACATAGTTCCGTATTTGTTGCCCCCATTCAGCTTTGACTACGTCCCCTCGAATCTGCTTAATCTCTGATGCGCGCTGCTCTTCAGCTATAACCAACAACTTGGCTTTCAAACGGCTTAAAGCTCTGATCTTATTCGCTAGTTGTGATCTCTCCTCTGCAACCATGCTTTTTTAAAGTTAAAACTTGCAATTAAAAACAGATGTTTGAATTGGATGCAGACTGGAAATGGCGCAAGTGACCCTCAAAATTTAACAAAAGCATTAGTAGTCCCGGATCCTGTATTTAGTGAACCTAGAAAATACACAGTCCATGCCAAATATAAACCTGAGACCTCCTTAACAAAAGTCCAAATACACTACATAGTATACCATTCACACAACATTTTAATCAGTTAGATATGCAAATGTGCAATTCACAATAAATGTCTTTTGATAAAACGTTTTAACACAAACCAAGTAATCATAACTGAAAATTCAGAAGGTCGCCTAAAACATTTTCAAGTTCGATTATCATATACATGTTCCAAACAAAGAGGGCTGTAGTAATTAGCTTACTGGAAATTGCTGCGATGACTTTGTGCTTATAGATTAGTTTCCTAAACGACTACTTTTAGATTCTAGTCATACCGAAAGGGTTAAAGTGAGGATAAGAATTCCCAAATGAGGAACACTTTGCGGCATATGTTTGAAATTTTGATCCATTAAAGTAGATTTGACACTAAATTATTTGTTAAGTATAGTCTCTCCAAATTTATCTGAGTTATCATCATCTTAGAACTATGATATATTTAAAACTATGTGCACCAACCTGCATATTGCCCAGTGCAACATGGAATAGTACTTTAGAAAGGTATGTAATAAGTCCAGAAAAATATACAATTGGGATCAAATAATTCCCAAAGGAGATTAACGAACCTGTGCAGCGAAGAGTGACACCAGTTGGAATGTGTGTAATCCGAACTGCAGTTTCAACCTTGTTCACATTTTGACCTCCCTTTCCACCTGCTCTTGAAAAACTAATTTCCAGGTCCTCCTCGGGAATTTCAACATTCATAGATTCCTCGGGCAGAAGAGGCATAACCTCAACACCAGAAAAGCTTGTCTGTTTATAGATATTAAAAATTGGAGTTTAAAAGAAAATATTATGAATTTGATAATTAAAGGGAAAAATAATATTAACGGTTCATCAAATATCTAATAGCAAATCTGTAGAAAATGACTAAGGACATATATTTATTTTGATTCGTGGGGCTAGGAGGGGAGGAGTGGACATTACACTTGTTATTCACAAACACGGTATTTCAGCTATCAAAATGTTGGTTATTACCTGACGAAGGCCTTTGGCATTAAAAGGTGATTGACGAACAATGCGATGTGTTCCTTTCTCCCCAGACAAATACCCATATGCATAACGACCTTCAACTTCAACAGTGGCAGATTTAATTCCAGCTTCTTCTCCGGGGGATTTCTCTATCACTCTGGTCTTGTATCTCTGTTTCTCACCCCATCTCACGTACATCCTAAGAAGCATGTCTGCCCAATCCTGTTCTGGAGATGATAATTTTTATACAGAAGTTAAAGCTGAATCGGCAGAATCACCATTAAGTATTCAAATTTCAAAATATAATCCAAATAGAAAAAGGAAAAGGAAAGATGGATACGTTGGTTGCATCATCTCACACGAGACAGGGAAAAAACCCTGTATTGTGGGATGGAAATAAAATAGTAAAACAGGCTCCCGCATATAACTATGGTGGAATTTTATTTACTTAACAAACCCACACCCCATATATTAGGAGATCGCCTGTCCAGATTTATTGTATATGACTGTTTTATAGATACTTGGTAGTAGAGATCAACAAATATTACTAAAAGCCAGGAAAGGTTAAATATGTTGAGACATCTAGGTAGTATTCTAAAGTCAAAACTCAACTGCAGGACAAGGAAAAAGTCAAATTGTAGCTTTTCTTGGCAGTCAAGTTCTGACATTCTACCAGTATAATATATCAGACTAAAATGTTTTCACCACAAACTAGGAATGTCAGAAACAAGTTTCTTAATATAGCATCTGAACATAGAAACCTATTTACCTGGGCATCAGTACCACCAGCACCTGCTGTAATAGAGATAACAGCACCTTCTTTATCATAAGGACCAGAGAGAAGTTGAGTTAGCTCATATCGATCTAGCGATTTATTCAGTTCTTTAATAAGATTGGCGGCCTCATCAAAAAGTCCTCTGTCAATGGATTCCATTTCCTCGGTCAGCTTAACTATTGTTTCTGCATCCTCAACCTACATTCATTGCGATGAAAATCCATATTGGCACATAGCTTAATTTGCATAAGAGAAGAAAAGGGCACACAATGAGCCCTTAGAGAGAAAAGGAAGATTTAGGCATACACCATACACCTACCATGAATCAGCCCTCTTTAAAAGCCAAGTCTTCAGATGGAATGGTTTCCTTTTCCCCAGTCTGCTAGTGGGCTAGTTCCTTTTGGTTTTTATGTTCTTTTACCACTAAGTTTTCTTTTATTTCGTTTATACCAATATTAAAGAAAATACAACTTTTTTTATTAAAGGTTATACCAATATTAAGTTTTTTGGCCCGATTGAAGGACTTAACATTGCAGGGCTCTGAATAAACTTTCAGGCCAGGCAAAGCTTTTATATTTTCAAAAAATCCCCAGTCAACAACCCCTTCTGAGATAGGTAACTAGCCTGGCATAATCCAATGTCTCGAACATATGGCAATAGCTATTTAGGCAACGAATAGTCTAGTCTAGTCTAGCTTTTATAGCTACTCCCATCCCTATTACAGTAAATATAAGAAACATATTTAGCACATATGCCCAACATACAAGACCAAAAATCTAACAACTTTTATAATAAATCTAGCACTGCAACCGTCATATCAATATAAATGAAACCCGTGAACAAAATTACTTTTAAAATTTTCAAATTTCTTTTAAACAAAGGTATTAGATAATATATTATAAAAAATGGGGGCATGAAAGCATAAATGGGAGAATTAAAGTCAGGGTCAGGGACAATTTTGTGCATTCCTTAGAAAATAGATCAATCTTTTTCCTTTCAAACTAGAAGAGGCACCCAAAAAGCAGGTACAAAAACGTTATATTCTAATTTATTTTTATAATTGTTGTTGGAGATCCCACGTTTAGGAATAAGTGGGGTGCAATCCTCACCTTACAAGCTGATTTTGTGAAGTTGAGTTAAGCATAAACCCACTTACTAATAATTGTAAAAGCAAATTCATTTTAATTAGTAATGCAAAAATAATTTTAGAGAAGAGCATGGTGTTTTAATTATCAGGACAAAAATATCAAACTCAACAAGAATGCATTTTTATTTGTACACGGTAGTTGAAACAAACCTGTTATGTATTTCAATTTTACATTCCACTTTTTATTGTTAGCATATCTAGACCAGTGCTCTTTCAGTCAGGAGTTTATAATTGGACACTGAAACTTGGGGTTCCCCGTTGTTGAAAATCAAAATAAGAAACTAACCTGGGTTTTAAAATCATTGAGTAATTTTATCTTCTCTTTAATATCAGCCAAGGTCGAAAGAGTCTTTTGAGCATTGGCCCGATTTTCCCAGAAAGAGCTATCAGCTGCTTGCTCCTCCAAATTGGCAAGTTCTTGCTCCAGTAATTGTAGACCAGAAGACTCTCTAATCTCTTCAACACGTTGTAACATAATTTCAACATCCCTCCTCAGGGAATAAAAATCTGCAAAATAATACCAAGTTATGAGCTAATTATAACAACAAACCAGAATTGATTTAGCAAGTTTCCTCTCATTAAACCTATTCATGAATTATGATGAATTATATGATTATGATCATGAAACAGCAGAGGAAAGAGGAAAATTTCAAGCGCCTAAAATCTAAAGAAGTTCACAGGATAATATACAAATCAACTTATTCAATTCCAAACTATATCTTAGATTGCATCGATTTGGAAAATTGAAAATAATGAATAACAAATATTAATCAGAGGCTGCCCAGTAGTCTTTGTGTGTTTCATTTCAATCACTTCCATTCCTTTAATTAAAAGGCTTCCAACTCCCAGTAATTGAATACAAAAAAAAAAGATACAAATTCTGCCAAACAAATGAAGCAGGTTATGGTTATGAGGCATATTGTAAACCTAAAATCCAAGGAAAACCTTCCATTCAACTATAAGTTAATAGCAGAAAACAACTTTGCAGTTCAAAACTCGATATCTCTAATTCACTGTGAACTTCTCACTCAAGGGTCTTGGCTTATAATTGGAAAGAGGTACATGCAACAGGCACCTTTGCCTTACTATAATACAAACACTGAGTGTGTTTGGATACACATCCAATATGCACATAGAGAAACGAAACCATGCCAAATTTATTCATTTAGCAAAAGCAATAGTTTATAGCTTCCGGAGGACGCTACACGGCCATTGACACGGAAACAGATACGCTATTGTAAATTGGCTTACAGATTTAATTTTAACTTTTTTCCTCATTTTTTCTCTCTCTAAATTCTTATGGGGATGATTATCCAAACATTAATAATCAATTAAATCGATAATATTCCATACCAATAATATGATAATAAAAAATAAAACAGGTTAATCAACTTCCTTGAATTCAAAAACACACTAAAACGTTGAACTAAAACAAGATTAAAAAAAATCAACTAATAATCAAGTACCTTGCAGTGCCCAATCACTTGCATCGGTGTTCTCTCCTTCACCAACACTCAATTGGTTCTCCGGCGCCGCGAACAAAACTGCCACAAAATCAACAAACGCACGGAATATTAGAAAATGTGAAAAGAAATTAAATTAATTAATTAACTAAATAGGATGAGAAGAAAGTGAATAGTGATAAAATGGCGGAAAAGAAAAAGAAATTACGAGACGGAGGAGAAAAACGCGAAGAAGAGGAGAGAGTGGTGGAGCGAAAAGAGAAGAAGGGAAAGTGTTTAGAAGGATTGGGGATTTTTTGCGGAATGAGAAGTGAGTGTTTGCGCGTGGCGAATAGAATGGTGCACAGAGGCTGCGAAACAACCTCCATGGCTATCGAGCTCGTAAGGTAAGGGAACAACAACCAGATAAGAAACTGGTTCGCACTCTAACTGATTACAAAAATATTAAATAAATAAATATATGAAAAAAAATATATTATTATTATTATTATTTTATTTTTAAAATATGGAATTAATGGTGATTTTTTTTTCTGAGATTATAATTTGTAATAATCTGAAATTTTGATGCTGGATTTATTTTTACGCAATTTTCATTCTTTTTGTTTTTATTTTAAAATTATATTGAAATTGTTGATAATTATATTTTGCAACAATATTAGTCTTTTCAATCACATAAAAATTACGAGTATAGCGTTTCCTTTTTCCATTTCACTATATTATATTTAAAGTAAAACAAAAACTACTTATAAGTAAACTAAAAATTGAATAAAATTACGGATTATTAAAATTAAACCGTCAAAATTGTATAAAAGAAATTAGAGATCAAAATTATAAATAAATAAAAATTAGTATACTAAAATTAAATATTTTGTAAAATATAGCAGCCAAATAATCATATTTAAAATATATTTCTTTTTCTCACAATTACTAAAAACTATTTTAATAATTTTAATAATTAAATAAAAATTAATTTTCAAAATAAAAAATGATTAATTATAGAAACTGTTAAAGAATAATTAATTATAGAAACTAAATTAAAGATTAAAAAAATTATTAAATTTTATTAATTTTTATTATTGATAAAAAAAGTTTCTATATCTAATTAATTATAAAAAAATTATTAAATTTAAAATTTAAATAATCGATAGTTAAAAAATAATATATATATATATATATATATATATATTTTTATTTTCGCAAGCATGGTTGATTCAAGGTTTGGAATGATAAAATATTGGGTACATGTGATTAATTTTTTGTTATTTCCTAATGCATTGTTATGTTATTGTTTGATTTGTTTTAATTTTATTTTGACATGACTAGTATTATATAATTAAGAATATTAAGAAACGTGTAGAGAAATTGTCTAGATAATTATTATTATATGAGCTTTTTAGAGACTTTTGAGTGTGTCGGCACATAAAAAGAGACATCAAAGGATATTAATTATTGTTAGTTAGAAAGTTGTACCGTAAAAACTGGTACATAATTAATTATTTAGCACCTCCTTTCGATTATTTGCAAAATTTTAAATAACTTTCTAAACAAATAAATGGATTCCTAAACTAGAAAAGAGTAGTTTTTTTTTGTTCAAAAAGTTGGTTCTTGTGTCTGGGATTAATTTCAATGACTTAAAATCGAAAAATTATAATGTGTAACAGTTTTACAAATATCAGGGGCTCAAAATAATCACAGTTTAATTTTAAATATTTTGAATGACTTTAGTTAATGCAATTTTGTGTTCAGTGCTTTTTAGATATCAGTGGAAATACTTCTTTAAATTTATTTTTTGATGTATGGTTAATTAATGAATATATTTTATTAGAATTTTAAAGTGTGAAATAATATGTAGGGCATTGGGCGAGCAAAAGTATATACAAGGTGTTCCCAAACGGGTAAGCACTAACAATAATTGTTGTTTTGGGTAAGTTGGTTGCTCTGTTTCTCATTTTTTTTTTTAACTTTTTTTTTACTTCTGGTGAACTTCAAATTCGGATAGTACCTATAAAATACACTCTGACATTTAAGTGAGATTTCGGTCTTCGATATATTTAGTGCTCTCAGTATTGAACAATGACGATTGGATATGAAGCCAGAACAAATTAGGTTAGGTTGACTAGGCACCATGTTTAGTGGGTGAGCTTAATCATTGTGTCCCCTTTATAATCTCTATTTAAAGAGATCATTGTTGTCCATGTGGATGTAGGTTGCAATTGACGACCGAACTACGCTAAATCTTGTGTCGTTGTTTATTTTTCTGCAGTTGATTCATGATTGTGTATTGTTTCCGCGTGCGTTTTTCCCATCAAGTGGTATCAGAGCTTTAGTTCGTTTTTACACACTAAAGATCCAAAGTTAGGGTTTCCAGAGGCGGTAGAAGCGTCCCAAGGCTTAGGGTTTCACGGCGGTGCAAGGAAGAGGCTCCCATATCTGCTTCACGACGGTGGTGACCAGCGACGGTAGTGATGCAGAGCACTAGTGCATTGGGGACTGCGACCAGGTCTGTTGGTGACTGATTTTGGGTGGTGCAATTTTTGTGGTCTTGATTTTTAAAAAAAAAAGATTGTCAAGATCTGAAATTAGTTGTACCGAGTCTCTCGACAAGTCGTTTGAGATGGTAGAAAACAGAAAGTTCCGAATTGAAAATTCGATGGTACAAATTTCAGTGAGTGGAAAATGCAAATTGAGGATTTGCGAGTTCAGTTACTGAGCACATCAGTATGATCTTAGCCAGACTTACGTCATTGGGCATTAAGTTCGATGATGAAGTTCAAGCTTTACTACTGTTATTATCTTTGCCTGACAATTGGTCCAAAACTATTACAGTAGTTACCAGTTCAGCGGGATCTGATGGATTTACTTTTGAGAAGATTCGTTATCTCGTTTTTGGCGAGGACGTCAGAAGAAGGAGTTATGGGGAATTATCTAGTGAATCGCTATATGTCATCAGAGGTAAGAAAAATATCAGAGATAGTGGGAGCAATAATAAAAGAAGGAGTCAGTCAAAGACTCGGGATTGCTCAAGTGTAACATGTTGGAACAAGGAGGTGGGGCATTTCAGGAATCAATGTCCAAATGATAAATAAGTCAACATTGCAGAAGACTTCGCGGACAAGGACCTTTTAGTCTGTTGCGTGGATAGCACTGTGGATTCCTGAGTCATGGATTCTGAAGCATTGCAAAATCTAGTTATTGAGGACTTTTGAAAGGTAAGACTAGCGGACAACACTCTTGATGTTACGGGCATGGGTGACATAGTGTTGAAGACACCAGTTGGACGAACAGGAACATGAAGTGACCATCCCAGTTCATAAGATAAACAAAGTCCGGTTCACAGAATCTCGTGGGCAGAAGAGGGTTGTCTTTACAAGAGAGAAACCCAGAGCCACAGGTCAGATTCAGGATGAACGAGCATGGAAAGGTTCAGGTAGACCA
>Ga0123342_1003257_pt1 | contig 26256 bp, 21 predicted proteins | sample Turbeawhitnodule_FD_89960 | JGI IMG/M metagenome (GOLD analysis project Ga0123342, IMG submission 89960) | Root nodule microbial communities of legume samples collected from Mexico - Turtle bean Mexico white nodule | ecosystem: Host-associated > Plants > Roots > Nodule | place: Mexico: Nepantla...
GTCAAAGAAAGAGAAAACAAGTTTTTGTGAATGTCTTAAAGGTGTTAAGGTACCACAAGGCTACTCTTCAAATGTGAAAAGTCTTGTATCTATGAATGATTTGAAACTAATTGGCTTAAAGTCTCATGATGGTCACGTTCTAATGCAATAATTACTACCGGTGGCTATTCGTGGAATCTTACCAAAAAATGTTAGGCTTACAATCACTCGACTATGTTCATTTTTCAATTCTACATGTAGTAAAGAGATTGACTCTCAGAAGTTGGATGAACTTGAAGAAGAAATCATTGTTATCTTGTTTCAACTTGAGATGTTTTTTCCTCCATCTTTTATTGATATCATGGTACATTTGGTTGTTCATCTTGTAAGAGAAATCAGATCGTGTGGGCCAGTTTATATACGATGGATGTATCTGGTTGAACTATACATGAAGATTTTGAAGGGATATGTGAAGAATCAATTTTGTTCCGAAGCTTCCATTATTGAAAGATACATTTCAGAAGAATCTATTGAGTTTTGTTTCGAGTACTTGTCAAAAGCCAAATCTATAGGAGTTCTTGAAAAATGTTGGCACTCTCCTAGATTAATGAGTAAATCTTCAAAAGGTGTACATGTCATAAGCAAATCTAGAGAACAGATTCTGCAAGCACATTTGTATATCCTGAATAACACTAATGAGGTGTTACCATACTTAGATACACACAAAGACATTGTGAAATATTAGAATCCAAGACAATCAGAAAAATGGGTGTTAATTGAGCATAACAAAACTTTCATGTCATGGTTTAAGCAACAAATCATGAATGATCCATCAACATCTGAAATATTAACATGGCTTGCAAACAGTCTCAAGTTTCATGTTTTATGTTGTTCTAGATATGAAGTAAATGGTTGTTTGTTTTACACAAAGTCTCAAGATGATAGGAGTACAATGCAAAATAGTGGAGTCACCTTGGAGGCTGAGTCTATGCAGTTTTCAACTTCAAAATATCAAAATCATGTTGTGGGATCAATGCCTTATTATGGTGTCATACTAGAGATTTGGGAAGTTAATTATATCAAGTTTAGTGTACCTGTTTTCAAATGTAAGTGGGTTAACAATAAGACTGGTGCCTATGTTGATGAATCAGGAACGACTTTGGTTGACTTTCGAAAGATAGGTTATCATGACGAACCATTCATAATGGCATATCAAGCTTCCCAAGTTTTCTATATCTAAGATCCTACGTCTGAACACTGGTTTGTTATGTTACATGGAAAAAAGCAATATAATGACCCAGAAGATACAAACAATGACATTTGTGAGATTGAATCACTTACAAGAACAACGATCAATAAAGAGTACAAGGATGTTGTTGATGTTGTACATGCAACTCAAAATGATCATGACAAAGGAATATATATATCTATGTGCATGTGTTTCACGTGTAGGTTTACAATATATAATTTTTATTATATTTCATATTCTTGATGCATATCATATTTGTTTGATAACAGGTGTTAAAATTATAGGCCTTAAGCAAAAGGGGGTGAATTGTTTATAAAAGATTTTCGCAAATATTGAAGGTAGATTAAAAGACAATGAAGAAGAAATCAATTAGAAATCAGTTCAGCCAATTAGAAAACTCTTTTTAATTTGATTGTAGAAAATCAACCGCCTTTTTTTGCGAAACAATCGGTTGTTTATACCAACAGTGTTGAAAAACAAAGCAAAAGCAGTTTTAAAGGGAGTAAGGACAGAGAGATTAACACAAAATGTTTATACTGGTTCACTCTTTACCAAGAGCTACATCCAGTCCTCAACAACCATTGAGAATTCACTAAGTAATCAAACCTTGATTACAAACAACACACCAAAGTGATGATCTTGAACCCTTCAAGAGCACACACCACCTTTGACAAACAACACACAGTTTTCAGAACAACCTCTGAAACTGCGCAACATCAATTCACACAGAATTACAGTGATCAAGAAAGAAAGGAATAGAATACACCTGGGTGCAAACAAAGATTAAAGCACAGTAAATACAGGACAATCCTATTCCACACTTGAGAATGATCCAAAGCTCTTTGAAATCTTGAAAAACTAATTTTTTGGAATGATTTCTCTTAGTTCGTTTTTTTCAACCAGGAGTGTAAAACAACTTATTTAAACTCCAATCAGATGGTCAAAGCATTTAACTCAAGAACCAAAATCAGTTTTAATCATTTAAAACAGATTAAAGCCACTTAACAGAATTCTGTTAAGGTTTTCATAAAATCAATCTATTGAAAACACAAATCAATCAATTGAATTGGTTTGACAACAAAGTCAAACAAAGTCAAGCTTTTTCAAATCCTTTTCAAAATACACTAAGTGTAAAACAACCGGTTGAATCGACATTTCAACAGGTTGAATTTTCACCTTCTTTAGAAAACATATCTTTTTCAAAAGGATTAAGATTCATTAAACCTTGGATCATCACAAGAAGTGGATTAACAAATTTAACTACTCTAGACATACACACACAACTAGCAGCAAGGATCTTCATGCATTCCACTTGGATTTGGAGACATCAAAGCACCTTTTTCAACAACAGGAAACATGGCATATGATAAAGTTCCTCGTTCAAGAACTGATAGAGGACCTACAAGATTAAAGAGTGTGTAAGAAGATAAATGAAGGTAAAAAAATATCATTGTCTACTGATGTCAACACTGGTGTGGCCATTGGGCCATATGCAAAGAATTATAGTAGTTATCTTGGAGTAGTTGCTCGTGAAAGGATCTCTATCTTAACTGATTCCAAGGATCATGTGACCGAGCATGAGAGAAACATGATTTGGCAATATATTCTGGTATGTAGTTGTTTTTACTTTGTTCAATATGAAATTCTTTTATACTTTGTTCAATATGAAGCTTGTTTATGAGCTAATTATCCCAAATAATGTAGACGCATTACGAGATCCCGAATGTGGAAACCTTGAGAGCGAAGGTTCTTTCTAATGTGAGTGTCAAGTTTTGTCAGTTTCAATCAAAATTGACAACAAATTATATATATGGTGAAAGGAAAGGAGAAAATCCTTATACAAAATATGCATCCCTTGATGAAGAAACTTGGTAGCAGTTTGTGAAGATTCAAGAAACTGAGAAATGGCAGGTTAATATCACTTGTTATATTTGGATGTAGTTTATATTAACATATTATTAACTTTTGAATGTTAATGATAGGATGTTCGGAAGAAAGCAAAAGCCAATCAGACACATAATGAGACCTCACACTTATTATCTCGTGGTGGTTATAAGATGTTAGAGCACAAGATGCTTGAGAAAAGATTAAAGCACGTTCTACTTCTATTGAGGAAGGGAATAGCGTAGATTCTTTGAGGCCTCCATCTCCACCAGCCTGACATGAGATGTGGAAGGGTGCTCGTATAAAGTCATCAGAGACATGGAGTTCTAAGGAATCACAACAAACAGTTGAACAAATTGTAAGAAATATGTTCTTTATGTGTTATTTTAAATTCAATGTGTTGAAGCTTGACAATTTCTTTTCATTTGTTGTAGGATTCTCTTGTTGAGCAATCAACACAGGGGACTTTTAATCCATATGGTCGCGAAAGATATCCTTAATGTTGCTATCAGACGACCTGAGCACCCTGGACTTGTTCGTGTAGTTGGATATGGGATTGGGATTTGGTCATACTTTGGACCCTCGTCACGTAGCAAGGAACAATCGTCCAATCAACCTAGCCAGGAGTATTTGCTACAGTTAGAACAACAGATAAAGGTTGAGGTTACTCAAAATATTAGAGAAAACTTAATGGAGGAGTCAAATAAGCGGATGGATATGGAGTTTGAAAAGCAGTGGTAGGGTTTAAGACTCTTGCAACAACCACCTACTATGGTACAAGATGACCCGCCTCCTATTAAGACAGTCAACACTAAAGGGAGTTGTTCGGCAGTTGATCTTTCGGGGGATGACTTTGGCTTAACTAGCCAATGCGAGTTATATGTTGAGTATAGTTCTTTTAACCAATTCGTTGCCCTAGGTAAGTTTTATGAAGAGGTCACAATGTTACACAATGTGCCTCTTCCTTCTAATTTGATAAAGGTCACAGTGGAGAAGGTCCTTTATGGTGATGTTGCAGTTCTTGTGCCGACATCAGAGGTGACAATTGTCACAGAGGCATTACATACTTTTGTTGTCTGGCCTAGACATCTCGTCAGACCTACATACTCTACAGTATATATTTGCACTAATAGGATTATATATTAAATATATTACATTCTAAATAATTTAATTATTTGTTTGTTTCTTCATAAGTAGCAGGAACCTAAGACAAAATTGTCACTGCAAAAGAAGAAAAATTCTCCGTTGATGGAAGTTGTTATAGCTTTAGATACAACCTTCATAGAGATTCCATGGGATGTCATTGTTTTTGGAAGGCATAGTGATGTACTATTATACTTTCACATGTTTGATTTGTTTGACCTTGCATCCGGAAATCAAGAGGTTAACATAACAGTTCTACAATTATGGATGATGTAAGTTCAATTATTAAAATCTTTATACTTTTGATTTATTATATATATTAATACTAAATTATTGAAATTTAGGTATATTTGTGGATTTTGCATGAGGGGAAACAAGATATATATGGGTTTTTAGACCCTCAACTCATTCAATCACTTGGAAACACAAACATACATCACCACTGCCTTAAAGAATGGAGAAAAACAAATTTATTTTTCTCCATACATCCATGAATAAGTCCATATTTATTAAATAAGTTATACTAAATTATTGAAGTAAGAGAAACTAACTGATTTGTTATATAGGCGTTATTGGCAATTATAGATCATATTTGTTCAAGATCATATCGTTGCATGGTTTTGCTCCTTGCATAAGAAACCCCCTAACTATTTTAAACACATTATAGATAGGTACGACAATTTCATTTAACATTTATTATTACTCATACATTATATAATGTTATGTATTCTAACGTGAAATCTTATTATTTCAGTGTTTACTCTGTATATAACAGGTTGAGTGAGAGGGAAAATGCAAATGTAAAAAGACTCACTTGGATGCACGTTAAGGTATTCAAAATATTTTTTTCACTCACTTTAATGTGTCTCATTCATTCATTTGATACATTTATTTTCACATGTAATGCAATAGGCAATCTAGAAGTTATGAGTGCAGTTATTATGTTATGCAGTGGATGTCGACTATTATGCGAGTTGGAATTGCTAGAAGTTGGGATTAGGTAATACCTCAATACAAAAAACATTTTAAAATTTGGGGTTTATTATTCATGCACAAATTCACAGTTTTTCAATGACCTACCGCCGCTAGATTCGGAAGCATTGGAGTATGTGACGACAACATGGCCAAAATATTTTGTAACAATGTATAACACCTTAGGATAGATAAATTATTAGAATGACAGAACTTTTTCATATATTAGCAAAAAAATTTGTAGAATGTTATATATACTTAATTTGTAGTAAGCATTTTTCATATTTAAATTATGATATTAAATGCTTTTATTTTCAAGAAATTGAATATTTTATACAGATTTAAAGTGTATATATATAAAAAAATAAAACATTTTTTAAAAAAAAACAACATTTAATGATGGTTCCATTTGGAACCGTCTTTATAAATCCATTTCCTTTTAAAAAAATTAACACTCCACACACTTATAACGACGGTTGGATACATGTGTCGTTACAATTCATTTATAACGACGGTTGGGGAACCATTGTTATAAATGACTTACTTATAACGACACACAGAATAACGACGGTTCGAAGACCGTCTTTATATGCTCCTTTTTAACCATTGTTAATGTACCTTTTATCTACTAGTGTGGAATGCATTTCTTATATGTCTTTCGTATCTACATAGTTTCAAAGTTCTCAGTGTAGTGAAATAAAGTTGAAAAACACGAAAATATTGGTTTCCTCATATGTGGGTGAATACTGTCCGTAAGAACTTATCTGCAGTGTTAAGAGTCCTTTTCCAAATGAACCTATAATCAATATACTCAGACAATGTCACTTATTCCAAGGAGTTCTTAGCTTGGTAAAGAATAACCTTTTCTTTAAAAAACATTTGACGCAAGTAGAATTTTTCTTAAGTCATTAATCACCAAAAAAAATTATTGATACATTGTCATATACGTTAGTAAATTTTTAATTACTGACAAATTTTACTCATATGAAATTATCGACGGATGTTATTGACATATATGAAAAAATAAAAAATTAATAATATTTTTCATATTCGTGAGTAAAATTTGTCAATAATTGAGCTCAAATCAATATTCGTCGATAATATTTGTCGATAATATTTGTCAATAGCTAGACGCTAATATTTGATGACTATTTTACGGCAAGTGTACCGAGTTGGAAGTAATAATGTGTCCCTAATGATGAATATTGAACCTACAAGGAACAATTATTTAAAATTCTAATAGTAACATTCACTAAGTATAAGAATATGTGCAATAATTTGATTTGATATTGACAATAGTTTGCATGAAAATTAAATAGAAGCAAAGTAAATGAGTAAAGGATACTCGATAGGTTAGTCAGGAGTGTGTACGTTCCAAAACAATACTAGGGTATTTAGTCAGAAGTGACTAAGTGTTTAAAGAACACTTGACGGTTTAGTTAGGATTGACTATATCACTACTCTCTTATGGTGATTCTAAGATGTTCTTATTCAAATAGATGTAGATAACAATTCCTTAAGTTAAAAGAGATGGTATATTTGTAAAAGGTACTCTAATGTTAAGTTAGTCTATGTGTATTTATGAGTAATAAATATTATTAAATGTAATTCATATTTATAAAACGTTAACCTATTACTATCATCCATGTTTTCTAATGAATGATTATTCATTAATTTATTGATTAAGAATATAATCCTATGTAAACTTGTTTGATATTCTAAATTTTCAAAATGTATCTGTCTTTTGGACCATTTAAGGAACTTTTCAAGTCATGTAAAGTCCGAAATTGGAGTTCTCATGCTTTAGTTTGAGATTTTTAAATATCTTATAACGTGCGCAATTAATTAGATTAGAGAATTAGTTTAACTCAACTTATTAAAAGTTATTTATACTTCAAAATATTATGTTAAATAAATGATGTCATAAATACATATAACATAATTAATTTAGTGTTTGGATAACTCCTAAGAAATAATTCTACTCCACAAAATTATGATGGTAGGGTGAAAAATAAATAAATATACATTGTTTTGTTTTTACTGTAAAAATAATTAATTGATTATTTCACCATCAAACTAATTCAAGCGTACTATTTGTAGTTGTAAAAACCATTATTAATACTTAAATGCGGTTGGAATTAAAATAAAAGTATACTCCATTCGTCCTTAAGTATAACAAGTAGTTTTTATTGTTTTTAATATAAGATTTGCAATTTTAGTTTACATTAATTGTTTTTTCATCAAAATGTTTTTAATTATTTTATTTCATAAATAATAAATGTTATGAATTATTTCTTTCTCTCTTTTTGAAGATTGAAAATTTTAGTTTCAAATATTAAAACTCTACTACTATGATTCTTTATATACTATTCATTTAAAATAATTTTAAAAAACAATATAATTATAATTAAATTAATGTTACTATTTAAATTAACCTAATTTGAATGAATATAAATTAGTTGTCAATCTCTTACTTTTAAGGAGTAAGAAAAATTAACTAAATAGGAATAGAAAACCCATCCAAAAATAATACTTATTAGAAATTCCACAACAACCATACACTACATGTTGATTGCATTAAGCCCGAAAGTTTAACATGCAAAAAAAATTATTAAAATTAAAATAAATTTCTTCTAAAGTTAAGACTAGATTTTACAAGTTAAAAAAAAATGTAGAGAAACTAATATAAAATAATTTTAATTTATAAAAAAACTCATATTTTCTTCCAAAACTCTTTGTAAGGAAATTACTGTTTAATATTATAATTATTGTGTTGTTAAACCTCCAAGGTCAAATGTTATTTATAAATGAAGATAAGTATGTGAAGACTCAACTAGTATATTTGTAGATTGGTGCTTCCATCAAGTAAGTCATGGATGAGATAACTTTTTCACAAAGATGGACATTAACTTTCCATATTCCTTGAAAGGTACACACAAGAAATCAACTTCATCTATCCACACATCACAAAAGAATAAAATTAAATTAAAAAAATCTAAATCAACACATCTTTCAGATCCATCCTCTTTCCTTTTCCTTTTGACTGTTCTTTTGTTGAATATCTTTAGCTCCTCCTTTTTTCCCTGCTTGCCCCCTTGGAGCCAATCTCCCCCTACTTCCAATAGAAACTCTAACTTTCTCCATCCCTACATTTACACCAACCTTCCTCATGTGCTGCTGAAGTGGAGACTTCACTTGGATTTTCTTATGAAGGCTTCTTCTTAGTATGCTACCTATTCTCTTAGCACCACTTCTAACTTCTTTTGGACTCTCACAATGAGTCTGTGCAGGCACATAGTTGGTTTCTACTTCCCCAATGACATCTTTCTGGTCAGCTTGGTTTGTCAGATTTGGTAATAGTGGTGATTGGAACTGTGTTAAGCTAGGAATACTTGGGAGTGGAATCAGGGAGTTTCTCCTTGAAGCAATGGCTGAAGGAACACGTGGTGCCATCATGCAGATGGAAGAAGCCCTTGCAAGCCTCTTTGGCAGTAGGGCTTTGTCAGCCATGTCAGGATTGTTTTCTTTCTCAGCATGGTCAATGCACTTCATGGAGCTCTCCATTGTAGCAAAGGGTATAAAAGGTTTAAAGAGGTTGTTGTTCTCTGTGAGTGGTTTAGCTGAATTCATTTGTTGATCCTTGCACCATCCACCACTCACTGGATCATTGAAATTCTTGATGCTTCCTAGTGGTCGATTTGCAAGTGCTGATCTCATAAGTGCATTATTTTGCTCTTCTTGATGTTTCATTTGGTGCTGCTCGGCTATCTTTGAGTCTACATGTTGACGCGCCAGCTTTCTCTCAATCAGAAGCTGTGATTCCAGTTCCTTGACCTTTCCATGTGAAAACAGACAATGATGAGATTCCCACAAGTGAAGTGCCAAACAAAGGAAGACTATTTTATAAGCATAATTTTTCAAATTTGTGCTTTGATGTGATACCTTCTCTTGCAGATTTTTGTTTTTGCTGTCTCTTTCCTTCATCTTGGACTCTAATCCATGGATTGTTTCCTCCATCTTCTTGATTTGCAAATCCTTCAGCTTTACCTCTTGTTTGACTTTATCAGCCTAAAAAGGAGAGTAAACTTGTTGAAAAAGAAAGACTATCACAGTTAAGCACTGAAATACTAATACTTTATAAATGCAACAGCATTTCATCAACCATACCATTTGTTTGTGTCGCAAAAGCTCAACAGTGTCCAACTGTCTCCTTGCGGGCCCCAATTCTATTCCTCTTACTCTACTGGCAAAGTTAAGAGAGCAAATTGTCTCACTCAAATCGTTTTCATTAGGACTGATCTGTACAAACATGAGTGCCTTTGAATCTCCTCCTACAAAAACAAAAAAAATCATCAAATTTTATAATATTTGCATACATGCCGAGGATAGAAACTAGGCATGGAGATTCTTTAAGATGTATTGATAAGTACCTAATGAGTCTTGCAACAAGTGTGTAAGCTTGGAGTTCCTGCATCATGAAGATAAACACTTCAATACCAACCAATAGAAAAAAGTTCAAAGCTGCAAGATGGGCCAATATTTATATTTCCATAATAACCTGAAAGGGATGTGTGAACTTTTCGTTGCAAGAGCTGATATGACATCACCAAGTGCAGACAGAGACCTGTTAATATTCTGTGTCTCCTTCAATCTATCACCATGAACTTCTGTCTTTGCCACTCGCTCACTGCCTGCTAGATCCACCAACCATAGCTTGCTTCTCGTGCATTCTCCATTCAACAAATTCTCTCCCTTAACCATAACACAGTGAATGCTGTATAGATAGAGAAAGAACATCTCACCATAATTAGTGTTTCTCCAACCATTATATTCAAATATGGATTAGGAATCTAATGAAAAAGAGCTGAAGCTGACCAGTGTGATCGACTGCTATGCTCATTGGAATTGGTTGAGCTTACTGCCCTTGCATTGCTTCCAGTTTGTAGAACTTCCCAGACTTCAGTCATATTGTTCACATGTGCCTCAACCAATCCTGGAATGTGATGTATTCCTTCACCAGCTTGCCTTATTTCAAGTCTACAATTAACCATATTTTAGTGAACTAAGTCAATCACTATTCTAAAAAACTTATAGAATAAGCTAAACTAAGTTTTTGAAAGTGCTATTAGGTTGAAAATAGCAGGAAAATCAGCCAATTGGTTTGTAGTCGTCTACCTTTTTGCAGCTGCTCCTTGATGATTTCCTGCAACCAGCAAATCTCTTATTTGCTCATTGTACACTTCTAAGACACTTACAGAAACATCATAACAATAAAACTTCTGTCTCTCCTTGATTATGTCGAACATTTTTTCGAGAGTCCTAAAGTTTACACCTCGAGCCTCTTCACTGCCCTCCATTGTGAAAGTTTTTCCTGTCCCAGTCTGTCCATATGCAAAAATGCATACGTTGAATCCATCTAGAACTGACGTTGCAAACGGTGCTGTGTCTTCAAAAATATCAGCTGTAAAAGAAAACAATACAAATCTGTCAAAATGAGCACTTTTATTAAACTCGGAACCATCGCAAACAAATTCACGGTACTAACTTAGAGTTACCTTGTTCAGCTTGGGGATCAAAGACAGTATCGAACTTGAAAGTCTTTTTAGGAGCTCCATTTGACATTACAGTTAGCTCACCATCTTTCGCAGCTTCAAAATCTAAGGCCATGGTTGCTCCTGCGGCTATCTCTTCAGTGTTGAGAGGCCTACAACGGCAAAAGACCCTTATGTTTCCTGTGAAGAAGAATAGTGAGTGAATCATCCTGCATATTATTTTTATCCATCAAACTCTAACAAAACTACATCTGCACAGCTTACCTCTCAACTCCAAAACCTTGTTGTAAAGCTCTTTCCTTTCCTTAACCCCTTCGGCATATTTGGACTTGAGATCTCCAAGGGACTCCAGTTGTTCATTTACTATAACATAAATTTAGGAATTAGATTACGCACAAATGCAAACCACAAACTGTAACGTGTATAAGATTGAAAGCTGTATTGCAGCAACATCTACTTACTTTTGGAATTGATAATAAGCCCCATTTCTTGCATATCTGCTTGATATTTTTTGCTCTCCTCAGCTTCTTCTAATAGCTTGATGTGTTCCATTTTCATAATCTATCCAATCAAATTGTTTAACGCATTTTAAATATATCCTTGCCCTTTACAATTTGTTCGGTCACTCAATTTAGTTAGCATATCAGTACCTTCAATTTCCTTGTTAAATCTCTCAGTGACGAAAACCACCTGCTTTTCTCTTTCACTTGCCCCTCAATGGCAAATGCTGCATAGCCAAAATATTGGTTCAATAAAACCAAGTTTTTAGTCATATAATATATAACTAGAGAAAGGGAGAAAGGGATATCCATACCTAAAGATCCTACGTGCATGGACTTGCGCATTAGCTCATTCTGAAGCTCTTTCAAGGAGTTACAAGCTTCTTGACATTCTCTACTCTTCTGTTGATTCTCCCTCTTGATCTCCCTTAACTCCCTCCTTGCTTCTACCAGCTCCTTTTTCTGACCCTCAAAGTCTCTTTTCAACCTTTTAAATTTCTCTTCTACCCCAGTATCATCGGCATCCTACAAAAACATCGTTGATTGAGGCACATTATCACTCGCTTTTTTCCTGCTCAAAACAACAAATCTACCACTATTCACAAAGAAGCATACTTCTGAGGACTCCAATTCTGCCTCCCCAGACACTCCATCATCTTCTAGCATCTCAATATCTCCTGAATTTATGGCAAAATTTAGTTAAACCACAACCAGGAGTTTGAACTACAACCAGCAGCAGCGCATAATGCACAACCATGTTCAAATTTCAAAACATTTATTCACAATTAGAGATAACAAGTTTGAACTTACTTGGAGGGGAATCATGGGGTGACTCATCCTTGGTTAGAAGGGGTGGAAGAAGCTCAAAGGAGGCTTCAGGGCTCAGAAGCTCTTCCTCTTGCTCAAACGTTTGACAGAAGTTGGAGAATTTAACAGTTGGCATCTTATGGCCATTGTCAACTTCAACTTCAGACCCCTTGATTCCATACTCTAGAGAAAGCTCCATGGATGACTCCACATTCTTGCAATATTGGTTCTTCAAAAACTCAGGGGAATCACAACAGCTAATTCCAGCAATATCTGGTGATCCAGCACAAATGACCAAATCTGGGGATGCCAGAGAATACCCCAAAATAGATCTTCCTGAAACAATATTAGCACATCATATTCTATCAAATGATCACATCCTGAAAGACACTCACTCAACAACAAAAAACTTAAAATTAAAAAAAAAATAAACAAAACAAAGAGAGACACTTGAATTGTGCTAGAAAATCCTAAGCCCATTACCATCAAACACATCTTTCACAATTGGGTCATCGAACTTCACGCTGTTCCCTTCAAAACCTCCATTTTCCCGAGAAAACCCTGCAGCAGCAATTCACAACCCTCATCAAAAATCACAAAATGGGGTTCATCCAAGACGAGTAAATATTCATCATTAGAACGAAAAAATTCATATTTTGTTCTGAGTTCAGTGCCCTAACCGATACTAGGGCCGTCACCACACACGGGCTCATCCTCCATAGCCAAACTCCGAGAGCTCAGTGATGTTTGGGAAAGAGCTATCACGTCAAAAAGAAGACAAAAAGTGACAAACAAACCAAAAGGGTGGACGAGGAGATCATCAAATTCAAAATTTGGCAGTTGAAATTGCAATCACTTTTTTTTTTTTTTGGCTGTTTCCACAAGAGAGAGAAAGGAAGAAAGAAAATGAATGAGAAAAGTTAAAGGGTTCTTTCTTACAATTGGAGCCGCGAGTATAAGAAAAGGATTCTTGTTGCAAAGAAACGTCAGTAAGAAGAAGTGGGTCATGGTCATAGCGACTCCATTGATTAGTAGTATCCTCCATTGATAGAAAGACCAAACTGTTTGAACTTTGAATTCAGCAAGAATGATATATTAAAGATAAAAACAAATTGCAGAATATATTAAAAAAGGGGGTTATGTAATGGTGATGATGACGATGATTGATGGTAAAAAGAGAGGAATTTTTTTTTCTGAAATGGAAATTTGATTTGGTTACAAGGAAAGTATGTGTATGAAGATTGAACTTGCCTAAATCAAAATTCGACCGTTGGGTTTAAATTTGAAATGGTGCAAGCGGGGCAGAATTTACAGAAATCAGTTTCAAAACGTGGATTTGGATTCTGCTTTCTACTTTAGATTATGATTTTGGATTCTTTGAAATACACCAATGTTATTGGAACATAGGACACGTAGTACCTTTTTTTACTTTGGATTGAAAAGTGAGAAACTATGATGATGATTCTTAACTAAATATTATAACAATATTTAATGTGTCTTTTCGTTGACAAGAGTTGGAATGACTTTTAGTTAATTCTTTTTGCATTTTCATCTCTATTAAAAAAAATTATTTTGAGTTTAAAATTAAATTTCGAGTTGAAATAATGTGTTTAAATCAAATACTTATATTGATTTTTATGTTTTCTTTTTTCTTATGTATCTATGATAACTTATCAAAATAATCAGAATGTAAAAAAATAGAATTGTGATTATAATTAGCCGTTTAAAATAGGTTTTCATAAAATCAATTACTTCTTTTAAAAAAAATCTTAAACAAATATGAATTTTGACACTTACTTATTTTAATCTTAAAAATAGTCAGTAAATTGTTTGTACCAAGATTTTTTATTTATTTTAAAGACAATAGTTCTTATTCTTTTGCTTTTTATAAAAAAAAAAAGGGGAGTTTTTTTTTTTTCCTTTTCTTTAGAGATATCCAATTGTATAGTAGGAAATGTTTAGTTTAAATACAGTTATATTTATTTAATTAAAAGAAATATATCTTAAATAAGAATAAAAGTTTAGATTAGTGATTTTGGATGTAAAAATTAAGTTTTTATCAAAGAAAAGTTGGTGAGTAAAGTAAACTTGGTTAATTTTTATATGCAAAGTTATTTTATTAACCACTATCATGATAATTACATTATCAACTCATCTATTGGTAATAATAACACTCTCATAAAAAAGGAAATAAAAATCATCTAAAATGAATGTGTAGATTCTTGAGATATTTTCCTAATGACTATAGATATATTAGGATATTTGTATTTCAATAATTCCCAATTTACAACAATTACCAAAATAAAAATGGAGACTACCAAAGAGGGAGTGTTTATGGAAAAAAGGAATTGGAATCAAAATATAAGGTTAGAGAAACGTTAAGGAAATGAAAAGATCTAAACATGAATCATGTTTGTGGTTCGTGGAGGGAGTTACAACTAAGGTCATGATGAGAGGACAAAAATATTTGGAAAAAAAAAAAAGTAGTCACCATCATAGGTTATTATAAAAAAAACTATAGCAAAAGCTTTTAAAAATATAATAGTCTTTCAAACCAAATTTGGGTTCAAGAGTTTATTACATGTAATGTAATGAAGGTATCAGCATTTGTCCTAAAAGGGTTAAATTTAATTAAATTGGTACTTGTAAGGCATAGGTGCTAGGGTGGTTGGGATAGTGTTAATGGAAGGGTAGAAATTTCAAGCACTGAAAGATCTAGTGTCAAAAAAGGTAAAGCTCAAAATTGGAATATTAGGAGAACTCAAATTACACCCAAAAACTTGTAAAAATTGCTTATGTGCAACTCAGTTGTGAACCAAAATACAGTGAGGCTGATTGCTGAATTACTATCCTACTGGCTAGCAATATCTTGCCATTGGTAGTCCAGTTACAGGTAGCATCAAATGGTAAAGTGCATAATATAGGAAGAATTAAGAAGTAAGATTGTGGCAGAGAGGTTTTTGAGAGATTTATAAATACACAATAGAGCATGGAACCTGAATTTTGATATCTTCATAATGCAGAGTTTTATGGTCTAACAATTTAGGTAACTGTCACATTTGTTAGACCATAGAACCTGTATTATGAAGATATCAAAATTCATTCAAAATGCAACTAGTAATTGGTCAAAGGGGATATTAGACTTGAGGAACAATGATACTCAAGGAACACTTTCTTACATAAAACAACATGCTGAAGTTGTATTTCTAGATTTGGGAAATCAGGAAAATATAGAAAGAGTAATCACAAACATTTTATTTATTGTTGTGAAAATATATCACTATAATCAAATCATTAAATAGAAAATAATTAATCATTAAATTCATTATTAGAAATTAAAAAAATTATTGATATATAAAGTAATTCCTGTTATTAATAAATAATTTTTAAATTAGTATCTAATTAGCTATCAAAATTTTAGTTATCAATAAAAATAAATTAATATCTACATTGATAACTAAAACATTGATAACTAATTAAATACCAATTTAAAAATTATTTATTAATAATAATAAAAAAATAGTTTTAAAAATAATATTTAGTTTAATTAATTTAGTGATTAATTATTTTTTACCTCTAAATTTAATTTTTATTTAATAATTTTATTGTAGTATATAAGTAAAATATTAACATTTCCTTTTTCAAATGCGTATTTCAGAATTTCAAAAAAAATCTATACTTGAAAGTTTATTGAAACTATATTTCATTTCCATCTCCCACTCTGGTTACCATTCCATACTCTTCCTCCTTTTTCTTATTCTTTTACTTTTACAACATACAAGAGTTCCATCTTTTTTTTTTTTTTATTACCTTATCTCCCTCTTTTCTTTTCAAATTACTTTTACCAAACAAAATATATCAAAACTAATCTACTTTCTCATCAATAACATTTTTTCTGATTTAAAATTTAAATTTAAGATTGGACTACAAATAAGAATGAAATATATGAAGACTTACACATACACTTCAGATCCAAAAAATTTAAAATGAAAAATCAATGTGTAGATAAGGTAAACATTAACCAATATGTTTTTTTCGTAATTTTATGTAATCCAGTCATTAGGGAATAAAACAAAAGCAGAAAAGAATTAACCAAAGTATTTACATTGTTGCACAACGTTGGATCATCTAAATATATTTCATGTAAGAGCGAAACACAGTAGAAATACAAATTTTCAGACCTCAGTGTCACATGATGCATCTATTTTTTTTTTTTCTCCTTTTATCAAAAAATAAGATGATGCATCCATTATATAGCATCATACAAAAAATGAAGAAAAAAACTGCAATTCTTCCGTTATCTTATATGTGGTATTTTTGGGTCAAGGCATTGAAACTTTTTCCATCTACAAGGAGCTGAAACTGATATGCTTTGTTATATACACTTTTACATCCAACAATGCAACAAATCATTTTGAACTCAGATCTTCAGCAGGGCCAACCTCAATATCAATATAATGAATGATGAGGGAATTGTTACCTCTCTCCAATGTCACAACATCAATTGGAGAGAAATACAACGTATTTTCAACTGGAACCTGGAATGCATTTGGACTGTGTCAAACCCAAGATAGGAAACCAATCCATAGTGGCACACACAGTCTTCATTCTACATTGCAACTCCTACTCCCTCCACAGCAGCTGCCATTGATGCTGAGGCCTCTTCAAGGGTCCTCTTCTTCTCAATTGTGTTGAAGGCCTCAATTATGTCACCCTCTTCCCAATCATCAAAGTCTTCCAACCCAAGTCCACACTCAAGACCAGCATTTACCTGTTTACAAACAAGGGAGAATGTGTATTCAGTCAGTAGCTACAGTGACATGGAGACAACACATATTCAACACAAAGAAACCATAGTTGAATTATACAATACACTGGCAAAATGTTGTTCAACCATTCTAAAAAGGAAGCATGAGAAAGCTATTACACAGTCGAAAAAAGGCAGCATCTGAATAAGCTTTACATGAACCATGTCATGCAACAGAAATAGAGGTGGCAAAACAGGTTACCCAACCCAATGCAGGTTGTGGGCTATAGGGAATCAGACAAAAAAATATCCAAATTCAATTTGTGCCCCTAAAAGGAACTCCGAGCCTATCTTTTGGACAACTGCGGAGACAATGAAGAAGACAGTGGAATCGTACCCGCTCTAATACCAACTTGAACAAATGAGAGGACTGAAAACACAGTGTATTCAACCTACAATGTTGGACTTATTGATGTATATATAGGACACACAGAAGAGGCAAGACACTTGCCTAAAACTCTAACCCTAAAGATGGCTACACACAAGAAAAATAATCAAAAGTAACATTACACTTCAACAATAGCTGATGCCCATTTGTCATAGCCAAATCGGGTTCACAATTGATAAGTTTCTATTAAGGAACATTTGTCCAACCGTCTTCATACTTGTAGCATGCAAATGTTGCAGTGTTATTCTTGTGTGTGAATTCTAAAAATGGGAATTAACACTGGAAGCAGAGTCATACCTCTTTAACAATTTCCTTCACTCGTCTCAAAGAATCAATAATACCAACATGAACTATTTTTCCCTTCCGCTTGACTCGAATACCACAATCTTTTAGCACCTTTCCCTCTGTAACCATGCATCCAGCAACACGACCACTACCACTGCTGAATACAGCTCGTACTACTGCTGAACCAATTGTTAATTGTTCCTACCAAAAGATAGCAATAAGTCTCAGCTAAACAGAAACTATAATATAAACCTCTAAGTACCCTTTAGAAACAGTATAAAACAAATTTATAAGTCCGTGAGATATTTTTACAAGTTTGATTGGATTTAAATGTCATGTAATAATCAATTTTCTGTGTACTCAAACAAAAGTGTGCATATGCATAATCTACACTAAGGTTACAAATCTGAAGATATGTTGATTTACCTCAACTGGTTCTAGGAGCCCTTCCATTGCCTTTCGTACGTCATCAATTAATTCATAAATAACTCTGTATAATCTAATCTCAACCGCTTTGTTATCAGCATAGCTTTTCACAGAGCCTGGTGCTTTCGCATTAAAGCCCACAATGATGGCCTTGCTTGCAACTGCAAGGTCCACATCACTAGTGTTTACATCACCTGTTGCTTCCAACAAAAACTTTAGTGTGACATTTTCTTGTGGTAGCACCTGCAGAGCTTTTCTTACAGCTTCAATAGATCCCTAGCAATGACCAAGAACAATGACATTAATTGCATGTGAAGCAATAACCACAGTAATGACTAATGATAAACGAAACATATTGCAGTTTTAGCTATTTAATACAATACAGAAAATGCCACCTTCATTGTATGTTACCTATTGTGGACATTTGACAAGGCATACAACAGATTTCCATACAGGCTAGGTTATTGATAGCAAATAGGATAAGGTTGGTATTGACACTTCCATACAGGCAACACTAAAAATTACATAATACACTCATGTTTAACACTTAAACAGGCAATGTTGTTTCCTGACAGATATATAAGCATGTCTTGGTAATTCTATTGAAGGCGAGAAAAAGCACCCAAAGTCCTCTTAGGATAGTTCGTAAAGGAAAATTGGTAAGATACATGCTACGTAAGTTATGCTCTCATTTCAATGTTTCGATACAATATATAATCTGCATGAAAAATTATATCTCGATAAAGTCATTAATAGGTTCAATCAGCCAAGCAGTTCCAAATTAAAAGTCAACCAGAAACTGTACAGATTCAAGCAACACCAGCAGAAAGAAGTGATCATACCTGAAGATCAACCTTCAAAATAATATTTAGTTGATGCAAGTCGAGTCCAGACAGCTTTCCTGAGGAAACTGCCGAAGCTAAGGAAGAAAGGGTGATCTTGCCATCTCCTGCCTTAGCTGAAATACGCTCATTTCGCAATGACTCAGCACGAGTCTCTGCCCTTTCACGTGCAGCATCAAGGGATTCAACAACCTCAAATACATCACCAGCAATAGGAACATTATTCAATCCAATAACCTGTATAAATCAGAAAATTTTGAATTAGGTGAAATTTTAGCATCTATAAAGAGCCTCACAATTCTTCTTGTGGCTCTTAAAAAGTACCTGAAGAAGGTAACTACGAAATTCAAAATCTATGGTTGTTATATTCTTTATTCTCCGCCTTATGCTACTAAGAGGGAGCAACATTGATGCCACCAACATATTTTTGTCTTTTGATTCTTTATGAGGAAAGTTTTGGAAATAATGACACTTAATGAAGTCATGAAATACTATGTTCATGTATCTCAATTTGTACGTATTCAGTGCTCATGGATATTAATTTGTAGGAAGTTGCATCAGTTATTATAACCCAGGGGAATAGTCTCCACAAAGTCTATAAGGAGCAGAATCTATGCACTACAACTGAATAAGAAGCTGTTTCATTCTCTAAGCTGCTCTCTCTTAATTCTACCCCTACCACTGAATTCCACTGAAAACATTTCCTCTAATCAATATGTTTGTAATATGAAACATCAATTAGTTGGAGGAATGAGACCAATGACTTTTTGTAGTAATTAATAATGCAACAGCTATGAAGTTCTACTTATTCTTCCCAGGCAAATCCCCCCAAAGCCCCGAAGGAGGAGAGCAGGATCAATATAGAAAAAGACAGATGAAAGAAGCATTTGTTGTAAAAGAACACATTGCAAAATCTTCTAACCACAATCTTTTATAGGATTGCTTCACCCCACACCTTAACCAGACACAAAAGTGTAGCTGATCCATTCACATCGAAGAGACAAAACCATTCTTGAATACAAAGAAAGAACCTCAAATTTGTGTTCTCCATATTAATTGGTTTGTTCTTGGTTGGTTATAGAAATATTTGTTTTGTTCAGCAATCATATATGGATGTAAATGCACATACAATAAATATAACAGACAATAATTACGTAATTTAAATGGCAATTACAGAAATTTCATGTCAACAATGAATCTCACCAATAAATAAAAGATGATAGAATCTGGATTAGAAACTACAAATAAAATTAATTTTATAAAATATTCAGGGTATTTGAGAGATCATGTTCTCTTCCCTCCCTTGAGTAAAATTCTTTTTATTAAATGATAAAGTGTAGCTCTGTCTCTAATCTCCTTGTTTATTTATAGGCAACATGCCTCATTCAAACTATTTCATTCCACTAACCTAGCTACCTAACTCACTAACGTAACCATCTAGTGGGTACCTAACAGAAGATGAGTGAATTTAATGAGCATCCAGTATTTATATTGATTAGCAAACTCATATTTGACACATGCAGATATAGTGATCCAGTCCATGTACATGTCAAAGGAAACCACATTATTAATGTGAATCATGTAATCAAATGAGTCACAAACCTGATATAGAACACTAGTTGTCCAATTTAGCTTAAGATGCTTAATGGGAAATGGTGTGTTAACTACATCACAATCCCCCCTAGTTCTTTTGTACTGTGTTATCCATTTTTTTAAGCAATTTCTCAAAGAAAAGTAGTGTTAATTATATGCCTCTTCTTTACTACGAATTTACAAACCTGTACAGGTATAGAAGGTGTAGCTTCATCAACACGCTTTCCACCATCATCAAATAATGCCCGAACCTGAGAGAAAGAAATGAAAGATATTTACAGAGGGAAACAAAGTAGAAAGGCAGAATTCAATAACCACGTGTTAAGGTCATATAGTATTGAATTTTAAGTTTACGCATCTACCAACCTTTCCAAAAGCTTCTCCACAAACTACTATGTCACCCCGTCTAAGGGAGCCATTCTGCACAATAAATGTAGCCAATGGTCCCTTTGATTTATCTAGTCCAGCCTCGATGACTGTTCCCTTTGCACTTCTATCAGGATTAGCTTTCAGCTCTTGCAACTAAACCATTAATGCTTAGATCAGAATGAACGCCAGAAAGATAAAAGAAAGCCCAAACAAGTGTATGTTTTAACTGAACAATGATGCAATGTCAATTAGTCAATAGTCTTCAGTCCCATAAAAGCATCAAAAAATAAATCAAGGTATCTCCAATATGGAGGAAACTTAAGAATGCTAGGACACAAAAACATAATAGTATTTTCTCATACCATATGCATATCATTAAATAAAAAATGGGAAGTGAGTATTAAACTCCATGTATTTTTGAGAAAAATATAGATGTGCTGAATGTGTAAACTTACTCTCATAGTGGAATTATTTCCATCTATTGATCACAACTCACAAGTATATGTCAAAAACAAGATTTTCAACCAATACACATTTATAACATTAAAATTTATAAATTAATCAGATAAAGAGATAGAATAGTTATAAAGTGGCTTAAGCTAGTCATGACACCAACAGTAAAAATACCTCAGCAACAAGCATAACAGTTTCTAAGAGATCATCCACATTCTTCCCTTTAAGAGCACTTATCTGTTCACATAAAAAACAGGAGAAAAATATAACTTCTTTAAAAGTCAAAGAAACATAAACATGGTATGAAAAGCGTCAAATAAGAAACACAAACCGGAACCATTGGGGTGTTGCCACCCCAGTCTTCTGGCATTAAACCAATTGAAGAAAGCTCCTGCATGACTCGTTCTGGATTTGCTCCATCTTTATCTATCTGTTTAAGAGAAGTAAATAATAACTTGACAACAATTTCTCAAGCCATCATCAGGTAAAGCATAAGAATTTATAAATAAGGTTGCACCCATCATGTTGACATGCCTTGTTTATAGCAATGACTATGGGTACTCCCGCTGCTTTGGCATGAGCAATAGCTTCATTTGTTTGAGGACGAATTCCATCATCGGCAGCCACAACAATAACAGCAATGTCTGTTACACTTGCTCCACGAGCTCTCATCGCTCCAAATGCCTACAGGGGCACATATATGTATTTCTTATTGAAGGGAAAGAAAGTGAAAAATTGAGTTATAGTTAAAAACTACATGTTAGCATAAGGATTAAAGGATTTGACAATGATCCAGCAGAAGGAATTGCATACTTATAAGGAAAAACTTAGAAGTGGAAAATTTTATTAAAACTGTGTATACCTCATGTCCAGGAGTGTCAAGGAAAACACAGGGCAACGTTTTGCCATCAAAAGGTACTTGCACTTTATAGGCCCCAATTCCTTGTGTGATCCCACCAGCTTCAGAAGCAGCTACCTGTTAACAATTAGTGCATCAGGCTAAAACTGAATGAGTGTAATATGAGATTTGGCAGGAGAAGCTCCAGAAATAACATAAATCCTATAAATTCTTATGCTATGAAAAGAACAAGATGCAGTCAGCAAAGAAGCACCCAGAAAAGGGAGCAGACTACGGCATAGCATTTCACTGACACAAACAACAATTATTACTAATTACTAAGCAACTATCTCTTATTGTATATAACAACTCACAATCCAGCAATCCTTTTAATTTTCTCAGCTCAGTATCTCTTTCCATAGGGCCATCGAAATGCTTGTGCTTTGAAAGTTATATTAATCCCTAATCCTTTACATTGAAATCCATGGATTGCATATTTAGGACCATATCCTTCCTGGAAACCATAGTCCAACCAGCATTGGGAACAATTGTATGCATATGTAAACTACTGTACCTAATCATAATACATAAAAGTCGAATGGTCCTAATCATTGACATAACATAACCTTTATATGCTCATGATTCCTGAAAGAAGCTGAAAGAATCATAATGATTTGATTAATTTTCACCATACCTTGCTCTTCCGTATATAATCCAAAAGAGTTGTCTGCCAATTGAAAACACCAAAATGTGTCAGCAAATGTAGGAATTCAGGGTAAATAAAACAGAGAAAAATGAAAGATACAGTGGTATCACTAACCTTGCCATGATCTACATGGCCCATAATAGTAATAACAGGAGGCCTATCTTTGAGTTTATCAAGGTCATCTTCGTCAAGAATTTCTCTTTTCTTCACTAAACCTTCCACTTTGACTGGGTCTGCATCTATGACTTCAACATCATACTCTTTACAAATCATCTTTACCATATCTTTGTCTATAGTTTGTACCCCATCTGGTTTAATCCCCTTGGAGTACAGATAACCAAGGATTTCACCTTCACTGGTGGCCAAACAGTATGCCAATTCCTCCACCAGCATACCACTGTCACCAACCTCCAAAATTTCTACTTTGACAGGAGCTGCATCCCTAGCAGCCTGAAGCCGTGCTGCCTTTCGACTTGCTTTACTCCATTTCCTTCCTTTTCTTGCTGTTGCAGCACCAGGAATAGAGACATTAAGTTCTGATGCGTCCTGAATCACATCTTCATCATCCAAAATTCGTCTTCTTCGTCCTCCCCCAGCCAGAGCACCTTTCTTCCGGAAATCATCTTTAAATTTTCCCGGGGAAGGTGCCTTCCCTGGTTTTGGAGGGGCTAGAACTGCTTGAGCAATTAGAGGATCAACAACTGGTTTCTTGGAAGCAAACTTGTCAATCAAGATGGGTGACTTCTTTTCTTTTGATTTAACCGATGTTTCAGCTGCTCCTTTGTCCCTCAAGACAACAGGTTTTTTGACAGGCGGGGGAGCTATAGAAGGTTTCGATAGTAACGCAGGTTGAGGTTTTGAAGGTTGTTGAGGTTTCAAAGGCTGAGGTTTCGAAGGTGGTTGGGGAGCACGAGTTTGAGAAACCACCTTCTCCCCTCCTCTAGTTTGAGACTTCTCCTCTTCATTCTTGTTATAACTAGGCTTTGGTACTTCCTTCACAACCTTCTGCACTGATGCAACAGAGTCCCCTTTACGCCATACACTCTTCAAGGTTTTAGACTTCAGAGATGCTGCTGAATTCACCGGTCTCTCAGTCCTAGGACTAGCACCAGCATTATTCCTTACTGGTTTATTCACTGAACCATTATTCTTATCACCATTCACCTTAGAACTCCCCAGCTTTTCCGCCTTCTCCAACACCTCCCCAAGTGATTCAATCACTTTATTCCTCTCTTCCACATCCCCAGTAGTCCTTGAGGGCCCCAAGATGGGGTCATCCCGATTGTCTGGTGCCTTCAACACAGGCTTTGGAGGAGGCTTAAGCACAAAACCAGTACCATCATCTCCACCACTCTTACTACTACTACTACTATTACTGTTAGAATCAAGGGACACTGAATTTCCTTGGTCAGCAATAAAATCAGTTGTGGTCACTGAATATCTACATACAGACAATGATAAACAATGCCATCTCTTTCTCCCCTTACAATTCCCTCTGGAAAAAGAGACCCTCCTCACCCCAGAATGAGACCTTCCAGAGGAACTCACACCCATAAGGCTCCCCAAACTCACTGGAGAAGCAAGAGAACTCATTGTTCCCTGCTTGCTCCCCACTAAAATTAACATGCTGAGTCCCACCCCACGACACTAACACACAAAAATGTTCCAAAACAAAAACACCTTCTAAAACCCCATCATATCACACACCTCAATCAACTACCCAACCTACCCAGATACCAAATTTCAACCAAGAGTGACAAACGAAGAGTAATACCAACACTTCTGGCCCAATAGAACAAAAATGGTATGGTACCTCGGTTCAAAGACAGAAGAAACTTTGGGTGTCAAATTGAGGTGGAACATGCAACTGGGAGCTTGTGAGAGAAGAAGAAGAAGAAGAAGATGAAGATGATGATGATGACGATGATGATGAAAGAAAGAAGTGAAGGGTGATTCTGTGGCTATGGAACGTTGTGAGTGATAGGTTTATGGCATTTTCCTTGAAGGGTATGTGTGGATGGTTTTGTGCCTGCGGAATTGTGTATGTGATAAGGCTTTTTCTTTTTTTTCTTTTTTTTCTTTTTTTACTTTTTTATTTTTTATTTTTTTGTTTTTTTATGTACTTCCTTGTACTAGGAAAATTAAAAATAGGTTCGAAAAATCCTCTTAAAACATAAAAAAATATAAGGTGGAATCTAACTTCGTAAGTTTATGAAAGGTGTACCGAGGAACACGTCGTGATTAAAAATATAATTTCTATTATTAATAATAATAATTATTATTATTATTATTATTATTTTATGTAACTTGAGTAAAGTAGAAATAAATAAATAAAACATGGATATTTTTGGACAAAATTGGCTATATGATTTTTTTTTCAAGAACGAGAATTTACACGTGGCTTATGTTGTTTCTGGTTACAATGACTTACACGTAGTTTGGTCCTAATATATAAAAAAATAATAGTAGTTCTTGCAATTAGGAATGTTTGAAGATTGTATTTAATGAAGAATAATATTCTGATCTTATTATAAATTTAAGTTTTCTTCATTTCTTTTTTAATATTTAAATTTATAAAGCGGAAGGATCTTATCCAACTTTAAAGGGTTGTTTGCTTCCAGAGGTGGTACTGTTGTCGACGACGGAAGTCACAACACTACCCCATTTGGATCCATGTATTGTTGCGGGTGAGGGTGGAAGGAAAGAGAAAGGGGAGTGAATTTCGGTTCTCCCCAAAGATGAAGAGAAAGTTGAGCTAAGGAGAGCGAGTGTCACGTCATTCATAGCAAGTTACTTAGGTGCCCTTGCTTTTGTGCTTAACAGTGCCCCTGCATGCATGCCACATGAAAGCATCAGATTCCTGACTTGGCTCAGGAATCGTTTGACCGTGTGAAAGAGTGTGAAAGGTGAGTGAATGAAGTGGGTGAGGTAGGTGGGTGTGGAATGAAGCTGGCTATATAAAACGAAGCATGAAGGTGCTTCCTCCATTCACAGAAAAGCAAAGAAAATGAAGCCATTAGAGTGTGTAGTGTAGTGTGGTTGGAGAGATTCGTAAGTCATCATAGTTTGTGGTAGGGGCTTGAGTTACGTATAGCTTATTCATCTCACGTCCTGGGTTCATCTTTGTGGTTCATCTGTGGGTTCCTCTGAGTTGAGACCATGTCTCTGAAGGGTGCATAATCGATTATGGTTGAATTAGAACTGGTAACATAATCGATTATGGTGAAGATAATCGATTAAGCAAAGCTAGTAATCGATTATCTGTAAAAATTTCAACCCATAATCGATTATGTGAAGTGTGAAAAAAGGGTGATAATCGATTATGCTTGTTTTTTGCTTACTAACATAATCGATTATCCATGGATAATCGATTATCCTATGTATATAACTGAAGGGATAATCGATTATGTTCTAAATTTTGTGAAATTTGTTTCTTAATTTGTTTTATGTGATTTTCAGGCAC
>Ga0123342_1003258_pt1 | contig 26256 bp, 15 predicted proteins | sample Turbeawhitnodule_FD_89960 | JGI IMG/M metagenome (GOLD analysis project Ga0123342, IMG submission 89960) | Root nodule microbial communities of legume samples collected from Mexico - Turtle bean Mexico white nodule | ecosystem: Host-associated > Plants > Roots > Nodule | place: Mexico: Nepantla...
ACTTTCTCTTTACACCTTTTTATTACTTACACACTCCTCCTGTGGGTTTTAAACTTAATTGGGTTTCATTTTTATAGTAATATTTATATTTTATTTTATTCTTTAACATATATCTTTTTCATTCTCGGTTTCAACCTTTTTCCCTCGTTTACTTAATGTTGTTCTCGGCCTAAACCTCTCGGTTTTAGCCTACCAGTACAAAAATAAATATGTGAAACAAATAAGAATGTGAATATTTTATAAATCAGATATTTTTTTACATCAAATATGAAGCAGCTTAAATGTTTTATTGTTTCTGTGTTGGTTCAACTAATAATAAAGTGACAAAGTAAAGTCAATTTCAAATTGCAAAGGCATGGCACTATCTTAGACCCCACCATTTTGCCTCAGCTAGTGCTTAGCTTAGACCTGCCGAAACCACTTTCTCTCAATTTACTCCACCTACTATCTATTCAATTTCTGTGGAATTTGTTGTTATATATATAATTTCTTTTAAAAATAATATATATATATATATATAATTTTAATTTTTTTAAATATATTATCATTTTATAAAACAATTCAATCCGTAAGTTTGTGATAGATTCAAATAACTTAAGTAAAATGTAAAAATATTATCAAAATTAAAACACAGATTTATCATATTGGAAAGACTTTACATAACTATCACTCTTATCCGAAATATTTTTGTCAACAATTATCTCACTCACACACACGTGTATATATATATATATATATCATTAATATTTTTTCAAAAAATTATTTTAAATTTTAGTAATATTTTTTTAAAAAGATTGATTTTTCCTGACTTGGTGTAATTACTTTTAAATTATGGTATCTTAAGTACTGCTGCTCTTAGATTTATGATTAAGGTCATCTGACTAGACTTATTTTTCATTTTTTTTTTCCTTAAAGTAAAAATTAGACTAATTTTTTTACAAAACTTTAAAATTTAGTTTATTTTCAAAAAAAATAATGAAAATAGAATTCCTACATAAGATAATGGAAATTGTGTAACACCCTAAACGTTGTGTAACATCCTAAGTATTAGTCACTTGAGAAAAAACAAAATTCGTTTGAACAATAATATTTCGAAATTTTAAGAGAGATACAATTACCTTAACATGACTTTCAGCCAAACTAAAAATAAACATAATATTGTTATAATTTTACACATTTGTACTACTCTAATATACAATTTATTATAATCATTATTTATTATTATTATTATTAATGATATTATTATTGTTATTATTAATTTTATCAACAATTTAGTGTTAGACGAAATTGAACCTAACTCTTATAAATAACACATAACCTATAACCACTGTACTAGATAAACTTTGTTATACATAATATAAAATTTGCAAGTTATAAATATAATTTAATTTGAGCATTCTAAATTCAATATCTCGTTCTGAGCAAATAAAATCAGATATACGACCAAATCAATTTAAACCATAATATTATGAACAACTTGGTATTAATAACACTCCATGATGTTAAATCAAATTCAAAATAGTTTCTCTTATATGACAACTATGGAGAGTTGAAAATGAAAAAAAAAAACATACAAACTTAATAAAACATTACCAAAACAATTATAACAGATTTGAATGATGAACTAATTGAAAGAATAATATTTATCAAAGATAAATGTGTAATTTTGAAACCCTTAAAAGATAACAATGCAAATTTGAAAACACTTAAAGATAACCAAAAAGTTAGAAATAAAGATTAAATTTACTTTAAAGTGGATTATGACCACATAGAAATATTTTATAGTGAAATATCTTTTACTTAGTATGACCAGAAAAGATAAAAGATGATTATGAATTGAAGAAGAGAGACTACTAAGAGTTGAAGTATAAAGAAGAAAGAAGAAGGAAAATAAATCCCTTTTATAAATTACAAAGAGCATTTGGAGATTCTCTTATATTGTACTTTACTTCTTGAATGATGTGGGATGTTTTAAGGTATTTGTTTGTTACTTTGATACATACATGTACTTTGTTGTGTATCAATATTTTAATTTTAATATTATATATTATTTTATTATGCGGTTCTCTATAACTTCTTTAATATGTTTTCCATTATTTATTTATTACTTTACTTATTTTTAATACTTAATTGTACTCAAATTCTTATATTTTGTTTTTTTAAATAATATTAAACAAAAATATAAAATAACTGAAACATTTTATTAGTGTAATCGATATGTAATTTCCTTAATTGATGTTATATACAATTTATAAATCATTGCTGAGATAGTTTCATAAATTAAAACATTTGTAGTGTTTTTACAAATTTAATTTTTTATTTTAATATTTTTTACAATTTTTTTTTATTTTTAAGCTAAAAAATTGGCAAACAATGTTCGCTTTTATACTTTAAACTTTTATTGTAGGCTTTTAATTTAAAAAATAACTTTTAGTAAAATAAAAGCTACGCCATACGTCTCTTAAGAATATTTCTTGCAGTTATGTATATACAAAAACACCCTTAAATTGATTTTTAATTATTTTAATGTACTAATTTCCTTCAAAATATAAAGCACTTTCATTATTCATTCAATTATGCATGTATGTTTTTCTTATAGTTTTAAATATTTCCTTTTTTATGTTCTCAAAATTTTACTATAACTGAAAAATACATACTTATAAATGTTCTTATATACATTAAAAAAACATAGTTGGAATAAGACAGTAATACCAAATAAATGTGCTCTTATAAACATTAAAATTAAATTAAAAAGAATAGATAGCACACTTGACTATAAAATATCTTTTCCACAACAACTGGGCTAGTGAATCTGTCAGTTCAAATATTATTTCAATGTTAATTGTATTCTTTTATTCAGCATATTAATCACTTGTTTAATTAAATAGTTAGTGCAGGATTGGATAGTAAGAAGAAAAATAAGAATGATTAAAACTAATGGGCAAATAAATATTTGAAGTAGTCACCTTTTATCCTTCAACAAAGTGCTTAAAGTTGTAGAACATACTTTCTTGATTTCAATAAGCAAAGAAAGTAAATGGTAAAGACGAAATATCCCAAAATTTTTTTATAGAAAAATGTTACTTTTGAGAATTGCACATATTTCACATTAACATTTCAGTAAAAAAATATAGATTTTTTCAATAGTAATCATCACGTGGAGGGTGTTCATACCAGGATTCTTTTTTTATAGTTTCATTAATGGGTCTATAATATATTATATTAAATTCTTAAAGTCTTTGTCTGAGTGAGTTTTAATATTTGGAGAGGCAGAACTTGTTTAATCCTTAATTGCCTGCCACATATCACTGTAAGTCCTTTTGGAATTTTCCTTTATTGTCTCCCATCTTAGCTCATTTCCAACAAACCAATTTCACCAAAATCTCATGTCACTTTTCACAATTATGTAGAGATTCATGTTAATGGTGTGTCATTTCCAACAAAGACCTTCACAACCATGATAATTTCCAAACATAACATCATGCTAATTAAAAACTTTCTTGTGTTTGTTAAATTAAAAAAAAAATTATTGTTTTTTCACGACAATGGTGTCTTTTTTTTTCTTTCTTTCTTTTAGTATTATTATGATTATAATAAGAATTACACAGTATTAAAACATATGATTCTCCTACTTCACCTCTTCTTTATCAAGAAATTGCAAAAACATTGGAGAAACCTTATCACATGTGTGTGTGAAGTGAGAAGATGTGAGGAGGAAGTAGGATCTTGGGTATCTCAGAAGACACTTGTCCTAACTTGCATAAGAATCTGCATCTGGGAACCTCGAACTCAGGCATAAGAAAATGGGAACAGACGAGGTTGGAGGAGCTTCTGCAGATTCACATCTGCGTGATTCTGACATAGAACTCATTGGTGGTGAAAGGGCACCTCACAGTGGACCACTGAGCAAAAGGGTAGGCAGAAGAAGTTCCAAGTTGAGCAACGCTTCAGCCTCCACTTCCGGCTCTGACGTTGGCCACAGCATATCCCAGGAACAAGATGAAGGAGACTACGTTGAGGTCACTATGGATATCAAAGGAGACTCTGTGGCTCTTCACAGTGTTATACCTGTTGCAGGGAACAGCGATCAGGGGGAAGATGAGAAACTGGTTTTGCTTGGTAAAGGCATGGAGAAGAAAAGGTCCTTTGGTGCTTCAGTTGTGAGAAGTGCTTCCATTCGCATACAACAAGTGTCTCAGGAGCTGAAACGTTTGGCTTCCTCGTCCAAGCAAGGTGCAACTGCGAGAGTGCACTATGACAGGACCAAATCTGCAGCTTCCCACGCTCTCAAGGGACTCAAGTTTATCAGCAAGACTGATGGGGGTGCAGGGTGGGTTGAGGTTGAAAAGAAATTTGATGCTCTCACTGCTTCCACTAATGGTTACCTGCATCGCTCTCTCTTTGCCAAGTGCATAGGTATATATATTTGAGTTTCTGAACATCAGACCGTGATTTTCGAGAAATTATTACATGGGTCAGCATTTTCATGGTCACTGACAATTCCATGTAACACATGATTGAGTTTTGTTAACTCTTTCTCGTAGAAATCAATTACACGTCACATAGAGAATTGCAGTGATCATGGACATTTGGTGATTGAGGATCGTTAATAATTTCTCATGTTTTTCATCTTCTTGCTTCAAGTGTTGTTGGTCTATAGAGTAGTTAGTGAGATATGTTTGGTTTTAATTGTAGGGATGAACAAGGAATCAGAGGCCTTTGCAGTGGAGCTCTTTGATGCACTCTCTAGGAAGAGGGAAATTCAAAGTGATTCTATTACTAAGGTCCAGTTGAAGGACTTTTGGGAGCAGATTTCTGACCAGAGTTTCGATTCTAGGCTCAGGACATTCTTTGACATGTAAGGCGATGTTTGATTTTTAGTTTCATTCAAAAAGTTTAGTTAAAAAAGCTTTTTGTTTTGTTTTCAATTGGGTCTGATTGTAAACTGAGTTTTGCTTTAAATTTTCCCTTTAAAACTCAGTTTGAAAGTTTATAGACTTCAATCCATGCATACACTTATCTTTGCTTTTTCTGATGTATATAAAGTGTAAATGAAAGAGTATGTGGCGAATGCGGAAGTGTGTTACCAAGTTTAATTTTTAATGCAGGGTTGATAAAGATGCGGATGGAAGAATCACCGAGGAAGAAATTAAAGAGGTATGGAATCATAAATTCACCACTAAGGAATTAGAGTAGTGTCATTTTTTAGTCTCATCAACTGACAATCGTTAAGCATAGTTTAATGGGAAAATTTTTCTGATTGATATTTTGTTCCAATCGGAATAAGATTTTCCTTGATTGTGATTTATTCTGTTTTCAGATTATCTGCCTTAGTGCCACTACCAACAAACTGGCAAATATACAGAAGCAGGCAGAGGAATATGCAGCTTTGATTATGGAGGAACTTGACCCTGATGACACAGGATTCATCATGGTAATTACATAAGCCTATTTCATAAAATAGGAATCAAAATGTATTCACTGCTATACATTCTCATCGTAGCCACATTTATTTTGTAATATGATGACTGTTACTGGGAAAACAGGTAAACGACCTAGAGATGCTTTTGCTGCATGGACCGACCCATTCTACAAGAGGAGATAGCAAGTACCTGAGTCAAATGCTAAGCTTAAAGCTTAAGCCCACACATGAAGAAAATCCTATTAGGAGGTGGTATACAAACACCATGTACTTCCTGCAGGACAATTGGCAGAGAACTTGGGTATTGGTATTGTGGATTGTTGTGATGTTAGGTCTATTTGCCTACAAATTTGTTGAGTATAGGAGAAAAGATGCATATGAGGTGATGGGCCATTGTGTATGCATGGCCAAAGGTGCTGCTGAGACACTTAAATTGAACATGGCTATTATCTTGTTACCGGTTTGCCGAAACACCATCACCTGGCTCAGGAACAAGACCAAACTTGGCATTATGGTTCCTTTTGATGACAACCTCAACTTCCACAAGGTAATGTTTACTTCCGGTTCTTCATTTCAGAATTGAGAGTGACTAAAAGAGAACTATGTCCAAATGTTTGTTGGGATTGGAAGCTTTCAAAACTCAAAAGCTAAAGAAATTTGTAATAGTCTTTTTTTTTTCTTTTGCAGTTGATAGCTGTGGCAGTAGCTATTGGCGTTGGTATACATGGTATCTATCATCTTTCTTGTGACTTTCCTCGACTTATTGATGCAAGTAGTGAGAAGTGGGAGCTGATGGAACCATTTTTTGGAGATCAACCATCAAGTTATTGGTTTTTTGTGAAATCATGGGAAGGAGTAACAGGGATTATAATGGTTGTTCTAATGGCAATAGCTTTCACTTTAGCTACCCCTTGGTTCAGAAGAGGCAGGGTCAAGCTTCCCAAGCCCCTCGATAATCTCACTGGCTTCAACGCCTTTTGGTATTCACATCATCTCTTTGTCATTGTCTATGCCCTGCTCATTGTGCACGGAATAAAACTTTTCTTGACCAAAGAATGGTACAAGAAAACGGTTAGCACCTTCCTTCATTAGAGTAAAGAGCTTCCTATACTTAACAGTTTAAAAATTCTTTCTGAATTCCAATTAACATTTTGGGAATATGTTATGTGTTTTGTAGACCTGGATGTATTTGGCTATTCCCATTATTATATACTTCTTGGAAAGATTGACTAGAGCACTCAGATCAAGCATAAAGCCTGTGAGAATATTAAAGGTGAGCATGGAATGAGAAATAACTCATTATATGAAAGAAATATAGGTCTGATGGTTAAATACTTTTGGCTAATCTATAAAGTTTGGTTCATAAAAAGATTCTTAAAATGTATGTCTCACTACATTTTCACTCCCCAATTTAAAGGTGGCTGTTTATCCTGGAAATGTGTTGACTCTTCATATGTCAAAGCCCCAGGGATTCAGATACAGGAGTGGACAATACATGTTTCTTAATTGTGCTGCTGTGTCTCCATTTGAATGGTATGAATTTGAAGAAACATGAGCAACCCTTGTGTTCTACATCTAATTTAATGCTCTTATTTTCCAATATCTAAGTTGTTCATAGTTAAACATTGTATATGCTTTCTCAGGCATCCATTTTCTATAACCTCTGCCCCTGGTGATGATTACCTTAGCGTTCATATCAGAACACTTGGTGATTGGACCCGGAGTCTCAAAGTCAAGTTCTCAGAGGTGAATTCAGGTTAATTTTTGTTGGATAGTGTTATTTGGACAACAATTGACACCGCAAAACTGACTATTCCTAACACTGTTACATAAATTTCTTTGTCGGTGCAATATAACTTAAACTTTTTATTTTTCATTGTTTTTATCATTGCTTTCTTTTATTTTTTTTTTCTGATGAGCCAGGATTGTACTTTTTTTGTGTCTTTCAGTGTTGCCAGCCACCTGACAACGGCAAAAGTGGACTTCTAAGAGCTGATAACTTGCAAGGAGATGGAAGTCCCAGGTAATTAAGCCAACATTTAGAAGAACAAAAACACCATTATCTTAGTATTAAACATAAGTCAAACATATTTAGAAAACAAATTATCTTTTCACACTTTATGCATGAATTAAACGCAAGAATTTTTTTTTACCCTTTCATCATTCTCCTTTATTTCCTAGTCAAACCAAAATAAATAATATACAGTAAACCAAAACTATGTAAAACTTTTCGTTAAAATCGAAGGCGAAGCAGTGGATTTAGCATTCCAATTGCGTTTGAAACATTCTTAATGATACGAACTTGTTTTCGTTATTTTGTCGGGATGTCAATAAACAACAATTGTTGCCGACAACATGGCCCATCCCACCTCCACGCGCTTGGATATTTTTGTAATCCAAGTGGCCGAAGCAAATAGTTGTTGTATATAATAATTTGGATTTTGGACTCATCCACAAAGCAAATAATTTATTAATTTTGAGTTGATGAAAGTGTTTGATATTCTTAGGACTTATCTTGAATTGAATAGTGACAAAGAAGTAGTTTTGATTTTTGTTATGCAGTGCTCTCCCTAAAGTTATGATTGATGGTCCATACGGAGCACCAGCCCAAGACTACAAGCAATATGAGGTGGTGTTGCTGGTGGGGCTGGGAATAGGAGCCACCCCAATGATCAGTATTGTGAAGGACATAGTGAACAACATGAAGGCCATGGAAGAGGAAGAGGGGAGGAACATGGAGGAGGGAGAGAGTGGGAAATCAGCAAGAACAACCCCACAGAAAAAAAATGGTGTGAACAAGTTTAACACTAGGAGGGCTTACTTTTATTGGGTGACAAGGGAGCAAGGTTCTTTTGACTGGTTCAAAGGGGTGATGAATGAGGTGGCTGAAGAGGATCACAAGGGTGTGATTGAACTCCACAACTATTGCACCAGTGTGTATGAAGAGGGTGATGCTCGCTCTGCTCTCATTGCCATGTTGCAATCTCTGAACCATGCTAAGAATGGCGTGGACATTGTCTCTGGCACGCGTGTCAAATCCCACTTTGCCAAACCCAATTGGCGCAGTGTCTACAAACGCATTGCAGTTACTTATCCAAGGGCTCGTGTTGGTCAGTTTCTTCCTCACATCAAAACATCATTTTCTTCTGTTTCTGAAAGTGCTTTTAGCTTTTACATCAACTTTTGCTTATGTGATGATGTTAAGGTTGTTTATAATGCAGGGGTGTTTTACTGTGGGCCACCAGCGTTAACGAAGGAGCTTGGTCAGTTAGCTTCGGATTTCTCTCGTAACACAACCACCAGATATGATTTCCACAAAGAAAATTTCTAATAAGTGGAAACTATTAAACTTATTATTCATTACACGTGTTTCTATAAATCCTAATTAACTACCAAAGGTTGGTTGGTCGTTGGTGAATAATGGTAAAATACTTAATATAACATTGCACTATTTCATGAATGTAAGCCTAATTTTAAATGTTCAAATGCTTTTTATGAGCCTTTTCAGAATATATTTTTTTCTAAACAAATAGTTTGTACTCTCTAATTACTTCTCGGAATGTATTTTTAATATCGTCCCTTTATATGATCCAATTCATCCATCACGTTTATAAGAATTAATCGATAATAAAATTATTAAATAGTTTATAGTAGTTTTAAGAAAAAATCAAATTGGCCGATCTATTTACTCAACCATTTTGATAGTTGTACTCTATCCCTCAATTAAGTTTTGAATGTGCTCATCCACTTCTAAACTCTTAATCTAAAACTTTTTTAAGAAGTAAAGAAAATATTGTGATATAATTAAAATAAGATTTAAATATTTTATTATTAAACTGAAAATGTTTTTTTAAATAGAAATTCGGTTAACAAGTTTTATTTTAAAATAATCATATTTTTTTCCATAAAACCTTTTTCTTTCTCCTCTGGTTTCTCTATAAATTTCTAACTCCCGCGTTTGTCAGTTTGACGATCAAAGGACGTCATTGAGTTCTTGATAGAGATTAAAGCAAGTATGAAATCTCCAAGTACTCATGGATCAAAATTCTCGGGCCAATTTGTTATCCAAGCTTGTTAGTTCTTCAAAGTTAGGAAACTACTGATCAATGATATAGGAGACAATGAAGACACCTAGAGTAATCGGGGAGGGCAAAAGTGAATAGGTAGTGGTTTTGCAAACATCTAAAGATGACACATGGATGATACTACATAGAGAAGTATTGTCCCTTCATTATGGTTGATGGATATCTCTTCAGGTATGGTTACTACCAGCCTATGCTCAAATGCATCACTCCTTCAAAGGTCGACCGAGTATTGGCTGAACCTCAAGAAGGGATTTGCAGAAGTTACATTGGAGGATGAGCTTTGGCCCACAAGGCCATCAAAGCAGGTTATTATTGTTGATCTTGCGAGAAGACAATATGACATACACAAGATGTGACTAGCGCCAAAAACACGATGATTGACATCAACCCTCAAAGGAAGAGTTGCATTTGATCATCAAACCATGACCTTTTCATACATGGAGAATTGATATCTTGGGTTCGTTTCCATTAACAGTTCGACAACTCAAATTTTTGGTAATGGCAGTTGAGTACTTTATGAAGTGGAGCGAGATAGAGTCACTAACGATAATATCATTCTTGAAGATTCAAAGCTTCCTATGGAAGAATATTGTGTGTATGTTTTCTAATGATCTTAATATGAGAGAATGGTACTCAGTTCGTTAGCAATCAAGTGAAACAAATGTGTCGTGACCTTAGTATGAAACAAATCTTCACATCCGTCAAACATCCTTAGACGAATAGACAAGCAAAGGTATTTAATAAAGTAATCTTGCACAATAGAAGGTTATAAGTAGCAAAGTGTGGATGGTCAGACGAAGTTTCCAAAGTGTTATGGTCTTATCATACAATTACCCAATCAATGCCAAGATAGGAATTGTTTAGCCTTGTGAACGAGACAATTGCCATGATACCAATTGAGATTTTGAACATTCTCTCTGAGTAAACAAGTTCTCTCATACGACCTCAATGGAAGGCATCTGAGCCAACTTGAAATTGATGGTAACGTTGCTTGGTCCAACACCCACTACAACACCTTTCATATTTTTCAATACTTTTATCTCTTTAAACTGTCAAGCCATATTTTTTTCAAGATATGGCCATTTGATTATGTTCATAAAAGAACAAATTTGGTCAAACTTAATACAAAATAATTATGAAACCCCGGGGGATGTATCGATATGAGATTTTAGGTTCTTTGCTCGATATTCAAACTTTAAGAACATGACTATGTAAAAAAAAATAATCTCCAATTTTTTCAGTTTTCCAATCGTGTGCAACCACGTAAAATAGTGTGCAAGGTTGTGGCGGTTGAATGACCTACTAAGTCAAAATATTCCAGAAACTTTTGGCCTTACTAGGTAAGCCTCTTCACCTATTCGACTCGAGGCTGGAGGACTATGTATTGTCCCCAACCTGGGAGGAGTAGCCATGGTTTGACTGAGCATGTAAAGAAAGGAACTTCATGTTGGTGTTAAGTCTAAATGTCAGGTGAAGGCGTGTTTCCCTTTACTTGCCATAATGGTGGCTTGAGCTCGTCCTTTGAGCGCCATGTTTGTTCATCATTTGGTGTCAATCATGGAAGTCACCTCAATCAAATTCAACTGTATAGATGACAATAATAATTCTATTATTGAGATTTTGGAGAACTTAAGCAACTAACCTTGAATATTAGGATTTGTTTTTCTAATATCCAACTTTTTTTGCCTCTCAAATTAGTTTTCCAATAATTACTTAGTATACACAGTTCGAAAATAAATCCCTTATAAATATGAAATTCCTATATTTGTCAAACACACTTAAATTTACTAACTTAAACTCACTACTTTCAATATGAATTAGAACAATTTTTTTTAAAGAAAGTTAGTCATATTGTACATATGTATTTTATATGAATTATAAGTTAAATATGGATAATGTTATACAAATTTGTTTAATTTTGGTTCAATTATGTTTTTCTCGTAAAAAAAATTAATATTATGAATTTCTATTTTTAAATTAAGATTTATTATTTTTATATATGGATATAAAATGTGAGATATGTTCTGCTAAATTTTTTAATATAAGATTATTATTTGATGAAGAACTTATTTAATATTTGTATTTTAATTTTATTTCAATTTTAATTAAAATTTTACATCAAATTATTTTATATAAATAAAGGTTAGCACAACTATTGATAAGATGAATTTGACCAAACTTTAGTAATTTTTAACTTTTCAAGGATTAAATGGGAGAGGATTTGAGGATTAAATCGATGGTTTGCTTATTTTATATTAAACTGCTTATATAATCTTATCTCTTAAAAATTTCCTTGTTTAATATTAAACAATGCACAAGATTATTCTAGCTATAGCTTTTTATACATGCTATTTCACAACGAATTCAACTTCTTAGACTTTAGATTAATCCCTACAGTGTAAGGTGTACAATAACAAGTCCTCATTTTGCATATTTTAGTTTTAATAAATGATAGTCATTTTCATTATATTATAGATTAGTTATATTCAACTTTGATGTTATTTTTTTTTAATTAATAAGTATGATACTTTGATGGCTTGTTAAAATAAAACCACTATTAGATAATTTATTATATTAAAATTTTAACTATTTTTTATTGTTGTCTAATTTTAATAAGTGATCAAACTATCTTTATAGACTGCTGATGAATCATTTTGCTTGGACTATATCCACTTTCAAATAAAAATTTGTCCACCTTTTGATATGATAACATTTTTTATTATTAATGGCATAGATGTAAAAGTCAATTGTTAAGAAATCGATGGTTTACGTCTTCAACAAGTTACTTCATTTCTTATTAACATAATCAATAGTTAGTAGAAAACCAAAATACTGAAACTATAATCATAATTATCTATGCTTTAATTTTATAAAATTGAGTTGAGATTAAAGTTTACTAGTTTTGTAACATTGAATTGAATTTAAAATTTAAGTATGAGAGCTTGTTCTAGTGAGGTTGTTAAATATTAAATAAAAGTTTTAAATTTTATTTTAAAAAAGTTATACAATTAAATTCTTTAAACGATAAGTGTATTTAATGGAATTACTTGTAAGTTAAATCACAACTTTGTTTTTCTTTAATTTATATTCCTGATATTAGTCCTTATATCTTCTTTCCATTATTTTAATATCGTATTTCATAAAATTCGTAACTTTTTAATCAAATTTTATATTGTGTATGTGTTTTTTTTTTATATTTTGGACTAATTGAATTATAATTTAACTTATTCATTTCAGTTACCATAAAAAAACAATTTAATTAATTAAAATATAAAAATGAAAAAACGAATATGAGCTAAAAAAATCAAAATCGAAGATTTTCTTAAATATAGAAATTAAAATTGAAAAAAAACTAAAATTTCGTATAAAAAAAAAATACTGTTTTATCATTATTTCGAATCTCACTTAAATGGGTAAAACAAAAAGATACATCCAAGAATGTTTAGATAAATAGATATTTATGAACTTCCATCCAATTCAATTCAAACTTTTGGAGATATATATGCATTTTGAGTTATTAGTTCAAATTCAACCAATCAAACTTAAACTTATTGTTCATTAGAGTAATATTGAACTCATTAATCTAATAGAACTCATGTATTATATAATATATTCTTAAATTAAATTATTAAATATATATCGTAAAAAAATGGAGAAAAATCACACACATATATATATAACATTTTTTTTCCTAATATTTTTACCTAAACATTCCTTAGAGCTTCTTTAACACGATAAAGTCCCTCAATCCAACTTTCTCTTTAATTTACGGTTTTTATTAAAAAGGAAAATATTTTTTTATTTGTAGGAACTTTTTTACAGGCGAATATTTCTTATATAGCGTTGCTACGCAATCATAAACGTCATAATTGTTTTTTTTTTTGTAAATTAGAAATTGTATTTCAAAATCCAACACACGCACCTTCCTAGCTTTGATTGTAGAATTTAATGTTATTTTTAATGATTGAATAGTTCAGAGAACGTGACCACACATTTATGTAAGTTCGAATTATTTCACTTCTCACAACAGTGAATGCCAGCAAGTTCTTCCGCGTACAGATATATGCCATATATTTAAATTATTTCATATAAAACAAATAGTAATAACTTTTTTTCTCATAAGATTTATTTTTTCTTAAAAAAATTAAACTTTACAATTCATACCCCTAGACAAAGCAAAGAGCTTCAAAGACTCATTCATGGATGAACCAAAGAATCTTGATGCCCAAAGAAAAGCATAGCACATAACTTCCAATGTACACAACTTCTTCTACTTGAGATTTTCACTTTCACCCATCTCAGTTCCACATCTAAACACAATTAAGATTCACAAGATGGTTTGAATTAAGGCCACAACATTGTGCAACTGAGTCACAGCACAAGACAACCTCAGACACCAGTAATACATGAAAACATTCTCTGACTCCTAAACCTTACAAGTTTGTTTGAAGAGGTGGAAACAACACCTGTTCTCATCTGGGTGGATTGAAAACCATTATCGAAATCTCCAACAGAGTTGTGTCGGCGGTGAGCAGGTTTGTGATCTTCAGCATGATGATGGTGAAACACTTTGTGGGGTGGTGTCTGATTCCGAAGGGTATGGTCCTGAGTTTGAGGGTAGATCTCAGGCATGCTGATGTTGTAGCTGAGAGCAGATCCTGATGAAAGACACTCATATTGGCTTCGAGTTTTGGTTTTCTTGATTGCTTTGTAAACCAGAGGCAGAAGACCCTCCATAGTATGAGTTTTTCTTTTCCTTTTCTTCACTGATATGAGGAAATAAAATGGTGATGAAAGAAGGGAATGGAGATATAAAGAGAGTGTGGTGGGTTTTGGTTCGAGGAACCAGGAAGTTGCTGGGGTAGGTGGCTTTCCGTTTTTAATTATTCTGAATATGAAGGACCATATATTTATATATTTATATATGGTGTTTGACTTTTGACCAGTTAAACATAAGTGTTTAGGGTTTAATTCTTATCTTCTAGAGAAAACTTATTAATACCACTACTTGATTCTGTGTGTGAATAAAACAACTTTTATCATTGGTGTGTCAAATTCATCATTGTTGTAATGGAAATATGATTTCCACCACATGTTCTATTTCATATAAAAATGACATTCTTTTTAGTAGACTTTTATCTCTCTTTTTTTCTTAAGGGTTAGGTTTGTTTGACAAAAGTTTGTCATGTTTTATTTTTATTTTAAGTTTTAAGATAATATAACTTTTTAAATATATTTTTCATCTAGTAACACAAAATTTGATTTTCTCTCTAATCTAAACTTTAGACCTAGTTGAAACTTTAGACATATTTGTAGTAAAGAAATTATTAGAATAAATCATCATCTAATTTTCAACGTAAATTATATTATAATATTAATAGTGTAGATCGAATTATAATATTATAATATTCACATTAGCGATGAGTCAACATGAAATATTTTAACATTGTAGTCTGTTGAAGATTCCACATCAATTACAAATTAGGACATTTCATTCATCGTATATAAGTGAGTGCAAATTTCACTTCATGAGTCGGTTTCATGAGGTTGAGTTAAACTTAAAGTACATTTCATAATATAGTTCATGAAAATATATTTGAAATATAAAAAAAAACTAACAAAAACTCATTTTAATAATTTTCTTAATAGTAAAATTTAGATTTGAAAATCAAAATCTTACAAATACAATAACGAACAACATATTTAATCCTATTTAATTTAATTTAATTAATATGTATTGATGCTTAAAACAAAGATTTTTTTCTTAATTGGTCTTGGGTGTAGAGCACAATTGATATCACAGTCAATTCAGCCATCTCATCCTAAAGGTTGAATAAACTTACCCATAAACAATTTTTAAAAACTGTTAGGAAAAGATAAGCATTTCCGCAACCTAAAAAAGTTTGCTCTAACGACTTTTCTTAGCTTGGCTTTAATAATTGTTATATTTAACCTGTCTAGATAAATATTCTGCAACCTTCTTGTGCCTCTTTAAATAAATCATCACCTTAAATTTGAACAAAAATAAAACAAAATTAACTTTATCAATAAAGAAATGCGATACTAATTTAATTTATAAAAAGTGTGAGCATTTGGTTCTTCAGTAATAAAAGTTAACACATGGTTGGTTTCATCCAATTTTTAAAACATCTAATACTCTTCTCGTGAAATATATGAAAAGATTGAAAAAAAATTGAAAGGACCCAATTTTTTTTCTTTTAATATTCTTTCTTAAATTAACAGAAAACCAAGAATCACTGTACAATAAACCTTAAAAATGACCATAAATAACGACATTTGATAGAAACTCGTCGTAAAAAAGAGTGCGGTGGTATTTTAGTAAATAAGCATTGATAAATAATGACGGTAAATCTTTTAACTGTTGTTAATAAAGATTTAAGGATAAAATAACGACAGTTCTTTTTTGAACCGTCGTTAATAAAGAGTTGTGGGTAAAGTAACAACGGTAAAGTGGGAAATTGTCGTTAAAAACCATCGTTAAAAGAGTGAAAATTAACTCTAAAGCTCAGCCTGTGCTCTCATTCATTCTTCTTCTCATTCGCGCCTCTCTCCCTCTCTAGTACACTCAACGCAACTCTCCCCACCTTCGACCTACCCCCTCCACGCCCCATGGTCTCTTCCCATGCCTCTCTCCCTCTCCACCATAGTGAACACCGCTCCTCTACACATGCATCTCTTTTCCTCTCTCCTTCGCGCATCTCTCCTTTGTGCACGCAAGCAACTACCTCACCACCAACCTTACGCACGCCGCCAACACCTCCACATGCTTCCAGGACATCCACACACCACACCTCTTGGACCTCCACACGTAAGTTTGAAGTATTTTAAATTTTTTTAATTAAATATTTGCATGTATGTGTTGATTACTTAGTAGTTTAGGATTTGTGAGAACTTCATTTAGTGATAGATTATGAGTTGCAAAAAATTAGCGCGAAAAAACTTCAAATGGTCATAATTTTTGTTAGATGCACTAAAGCAGAAAGTTTTGATTTGAAATCCTTCAATTTATTTTTTCTTTGAATCTGTTTAAAAAAACTAATTCGAAATATTTGCGGTATAGATTAGTAAAATCAAATCAATTATATACTAAAAAAACATATTACTCGAGGATTTTCAATTATTCAAATTGTTTCTATTTAAAAAAAAGATTTACAGATATTCATCATATATTAAAAAGGCACTTGCAAGACTTAATTTGAACAATTATTTTTAGAAAAAATATATTTTAGAGATATACAGAAACAAGGTTAAATATAGTCCTTCCACGCATTGAAATCATTTCATTTTTTAATATAACATCTCATTACCTAAACATGTTTTTAGTAAATTTATGTATTCAAAAGATATTGTTTAACTGTTACAATCAAAGACATGTTACTCATTTAACATGGTCATCAAACAGTCTATCATAAACAAAATTGTAGATGCTCAAAGCATTTGTTGTATATTGCAACTTTCACTAACCATTGTTATATCATTTAAATCAAAGGTAAAGTATCATTCAAATATAGGATTAGAAAAACGGGATAGCATGACCCATTTTGGTCTGACCTGTAACTGGCCCGCCAAGGTGATACGAGTTGAAATTAGTAACTCATAGTGTCAAAGGGTGGGTTGGCGAGATGATAGGTTGACCTCCACTAAAAATTATAATTAAATAATTGTATATTAGATATCATGATGTTAATGAAAATTTTTATTGCATATTTATTTTTAAATAAAATTGATAAACCTAATTTTAAAGAGAATAAATGAGTTTGGCCTATATACTAACTTATTATTCATATAACAGATTATGAGATATTTGAAGCGCGTTTTCAAGATAAGGGAAGATAATTATCTAGAATCCAAACAACTCAGATATTTATATATACATAATAACTAATTGAGTGACTTTAGTACTAACTAACAAACTTATCTTTAGATATTTTAATCTATACTCAAAAGTCTATAAATACATATTGATTCCCTAATAAGCATTTACTTTGTCTTCTCACTTTATACTCCTACTCTTAAATTTCTCTAGTTCTTAGTAAGTTAAGTATTGGAGAATCTTATCTAGGTGAATCTTCACTTAACATTTCTTCAAAGTTCGGTGACCATCCTTTAGAGGATCAAAGTTGGTTAAAGCCCCACTTGTTCCATCTCAGACGATTCACACTTCTTTTCAGTAAGGACATCCATTAATTTTACTTCAGTTTATTTTATTTTATTGGTGAATTAATTTTTCTAATATTAGTATTCAAGCTAACTAATTTTTTTATTCTCCATATCTAAGCATTTATGGATAAGAAAAAACTTTATACTTAATTAAATATATTTTATAATTATATATGGTCATATTATATTGTTAATAATAACTTAATAAATATAGTCATATAGTTATATATTAGGATTTTAATAACCAACTTCATAACATAGTTTTTTAAACAAATTAACAATATTAAATATATTAAAGGTAAGAATAAATTTTATTTAAAAAAAATCAAATTTAGTAAATAGTATAAGTGTATATCATTTATAAAGTATGAAAAAAAAAAAACAATAAAAAAAGAGTGTTAAATTGAAAGAAAAAAGATAAAAAAAATTGTTTGGCTAATGAAATATGTACTTTTAATTATTTGTTTATGATTTCATGAATTTTAATTATATGTTTTGATTTGCATTTTAACACATTTAATTGTAAAATTTCTTAAATTGTTAACATAATATTTTTCTCTGATAGGTATGGGATTAGATAAAAGTTGGATGCAAATAATTGATAGAACACAACTTTTATATGAAAAAGGAGTTCTTGACTTTATTGAATTTGCATTTACGGATCTTGAGGAAGGAAAGTTACAACGTTGTCCATGCAAAAAGGGCCACAATAATCTCTTTCAGTCTAAAAGAATCATATATGAGCACTTAATCATAAATGGGATAAGAAGAGATTATGTTATATAGGATCTTCATGGAGAAGTAGCGAAAGAATACATTGAAAATGATGGCAATGGGATTCATAGTATGTCACATGATACTCGATGTGTTACTAATGTTGGAAACACCAAAGAAAGCAAGGAAACAAGGAATACAACACTTTCAAAGTCTAATACAATGAATGAAAAAACATCCAATAAAAGATGTTGAACAAGAATTATATCCTTGGAAACTACTTCAAGTATCATTTATTGCTTAATTATTGAATATCAAATATCTCTTTAGTTTCAGCGCTTCACAAAGAAATAAAGTCCCTAAAAATATACTTTTGTGACTAAAAAAAATCTTTGTGAACTTGGACATGATTATTGGAACATCCTACTTTTAAATAATTTTATCCTTACTTTAAGATAAGAGTTAGAAAATATTATCGTTTTAACTTTTGTAATTAAATTAATATTTATATATATATCATATTTTATCTAGATAAATATTCTAAATATTTAAAAATAAATCAATTAGATTTTAAGAAACATTGTGACTAAATAAATAATAATAATAATAATAATAAATAAATGTATATTTAATTTTTGAAAAATCACTTAAAAGAACCTTCTAATAGATAAGAATAAAACAAAAGGAAAAAAGAAGAAGAAGATAAGATCACATTTATCTCCATTTATACATTGTTCCTTTTTATTACATTATGCTGTTTAATTTATCTTTAGTCTCTCAATTTATCATTATGTTACTTAATTTATTTAACTTAATATTAATAATGTTTTTCACATAATATTAAAAATAAATAATAATAATAATAATAATATTTATATAAATATTAATAACAATATAAATATAAATATTTATATTAATAATAATATTATTATTCATATAAATATAAATAGTAATAATATATAAATATTAATATTAATATTTATAAAAATAATAAATATTCATAATATCAATATTAATAATAATAATAATAAATAAATAATAATAATAATAATAATAATAAATAATAAAAACATTAATAATCTTAATGATATTATAAAAAATCTTAATAACAATATTATTAATATTAATAAAAATATTATAAGTAATAATAATAATATTAATAACAATATTATTAATATGAATAAAAATATTACAAGTAATAATAATATTAATAATAATAAAATAATATTAAGATTTAATTATAATTTAGTATCTATATTAGGGTCAAAAACTAATTTCATTTCTCAAATTTCAAAACATCAATGTCGCACCAACTTTATTGAAAAAAAAAAAGAATTTAGTCCCATTTTTTAAAAATAATTTAATGAATGGTCTCAACTTTTTAAAAAAATATTCAATATACATTGACATAATCACTAAGATAAATATATTTTAATAAAGACAATTTAAAAAAATTAGGTTGAATTATTTAAAAAATAAATATAAATTGATTTCTAACCCTTAATATAAGAATTAAAAAGTTAATTAAATCAAATATTAATATTGATAGTAACATAAATATTAATAATAACATGAATAAAAATACTATTATTATTACTATTAAGATTAAAAATAATATTATTAATATAAAAAATGGATAAATATACCTTTGAAATCCATAGGTAAATACTCATATTCGTGGAAAATAATAATAATAATGATAAAAAAAACTTGAATACTGATATTTATAACATTAATAATAATATTAATAACGCTAATAATATTATTAATAACATTAAAAATAATATTAATAACACTAATAAAAATATTGAAAATATTATTAATATTAATTATAATACTAATAAGAATATTAATATAGTGTGAATCTCTCTCTATATATATTACTAATAATATTAATAACATTAAGAATATTTTTAATATTAATTTCAATTTCAATACTAATAAATATATTAATTTTAATCATCATATTAACATTTATTCATTTTATTATTAATAAATTAATAAATTAATAAGAATGTTATTAATAAAAATGATATTGTTAATACTATCTAATTTCGTGGACAAATTATTGCATCTGCTGTGAAAGAATCATCTTCATGTTCATACCCTTCCAACCATGTTAATTAGAAGTTGAATATTTAAGAGTCGAATATTTTCCTCCAAAGGAAGAAGTAATTTTGGAGAATGAAGCATCCACAAACTTTTATATATATTTGTTACTTGTGCTGCTAAAAGAAATTATAATGTTGATATATATCATTATCTAGAATATGGAAAGGATCTTCACATATTAAAAAACATAATTGAAAACTAATCGAAAATGTTCATAATAAAAGTTTTTTTTTAGATAATTTGTACACTTTTTCTTCCAAATCGATTTATTCCATTCAGTTTGCAGTTTGATATTTTGAGCTGATGCAAAATAAATTGAACCGAAATTAATTATTAAATAATATTTATTAATAAAGACATAAAAATCCAAACTACACATTGTAGAGATTGATTTTGTTCAATGTGATTTTTCTTTTATAAAATAATAAAATCCATTTTAAAAATATCTTTTAGTTAAAGCAGTAGCTAATTTTTAGGTAAAAATAGTGGCTAATAAAAAATCTACTTTGACGATTTCTAAGTTTGAATTCTATCACTGCATATAAAGATTATATTTAAATATTTTCTATTTTTTTAAATAAATGTCAAATAGATGTGTAAATTTTATTCTAAATGTCGACATTTTACTATCATATTTTGAAAATTTTCATACATAAAAATACCTATATTTATTTTCAAGTGTTTATATTTTTTATTCTGTGTTGATTAACCAAGGAGTGTATATACAATACAACACATACACCTCTATGTTTTAAACAATTTAAACAAAATATATACTACATTATTTTTTAAAATATATTAAAATTATAAAATCATAAAAAAATCCATCAAACAAATAACGAGAGCTACAAAAGATTATAATATTTTAAACTAACAATGATAAAGAATGTGCTGCCCTAATATTAAACCATTCAAAAGACATTTTTTTATGTAAACATGAATCTTATAAAAATCTTACAAATAAATAATATTTTATTTAACGAGAATAATTAATTCTCAATAAGATCTTGTGGCATGATGGAGGGAGAGAAGGTGGGAAAAAACAAAAGCCACGTGTCAGTGAGTACAATGTAGTTGCAGCACTGAAATATCCCTCCTGGAAAAAAAAGAAGCTAATTCCCATAATACCCTTAGTTCTTCTCTTCCCCTTATTTAACTATACATCTGCATAAGAGTACAGATCATCACCATTTAATATGATTTGTGTTAATTTAATATAAGAAATTAAATTACATATCTTTTAAAAACTTTTGGAACAAAATTGACTTTTTTAACATCATTACAAATTCATTATTAACCCTTAATGTTAATAATATTAATAAGATTAAAAGTAATATTAATAATAATATTAATAAGATTAAAAGTAATATTAATAATAATATTAATAACAATATTTTTAATATTGTTAATATTAATTACAATATTAATAAAAATAATAGTATTATTAATATTATTAATAAATTAATAAAAATAATATTATTAATATTATCATGGATATAGATTCATAATATCCATAATCTATACCAGTAGAATATTGGAGAGTATTAAAATTATTAATAATATAAATAATATTATTAATAATACTAACACTACTACAAATTCATGAAATAGAAATCAATTCTAGATAAAAAAAATAATTAGTTGTTATAGTGACTAAATTAGAGGTCATTTTAGAGACTACAAATATTTTTTTGTTTCTAAATGAGTTTCTATTATTGTTAAATGATTTCTAAATTGGTATCTAATTAAAAATTAAAGTTTTTGCCACCAAATTTATAATCTAAATAATTGGTAGTTAAAAACTTGATAGCTAATTAGATACCAATTTAGAAACTATTTAACAATAATAAAAACTAATTTAAAAACCATTTTTTTAGTTTCTAAAATGGTCTCTAATTTAGTCACTCTAACATAATTATTTTTTATATCTAAAAATTGGTTTTTATTTCATGATTTTCTCGTAGTGTAATAACACTAAAATAGTACGGATTATAATAACAACATGTTTATCCATATTTTTTTTATCATTTACATATAATTATATTTAATATTAAAAATTAAATAAAAGTTTTCAGATTGTCCAAAATCTACCAAATGATCAATATTCTAGTGAATAATAAATAAGAAATATGATTGTACTAATATATTTATCTACTTAATCTATTCTTAAATAACTTTTGATATTAATAATATATCAAAGATTATACATTTCATAAATTGAGATTACTTCTTATATCAAATCTTATGTCTCCATGTTAACTTATAATTGTATATTAAATATATTAAAATTGGTTAAAGAGTCTTTATCTATTTTTTATGCTTTTTCTCATATTTGTCATATAAGGAGATGATGAAGATGTTTTATAAGATAATTTTTTTTCTCTCTATAAAATAAAATAATGATTTATAAAGAACTTATTTTATTTGAACAGTTTTAACCATTTTAGTTTGTATATAAATACTAGATAACTATAATTTGTATTATATATATATATATAATACATTATTACCGGGTTTGAAATTGTGTTCTTCAAGGTGAAGAATTTAAGTTTAGCAATTGAGTCGATGTGTTACTTAAAAGAATTGTCAAACTTTAGTAGTAAAAGTTGAGAGGAAGTCCACCTGTCGAAAATTCTTTGATGTTCTACTTAGTAAGAGTATAAATATATCTCAGTAGTAAGTAAATGTAAAGTAATAAGTGAGTAATAAATTTTATCTGAGGTTCTATTTATAGGTTCATGTCTCTATGGCATATATAGGTAACTGTTCCAATTATTATGAGTATAGTTGATTTCTATGGACACGTTAAGGTGGTTACTTTTAATCACGAAGCGAATATATGGCAACTGTAGGTGCTTAAGCGTCACGTCATGAGTGAATATTAATTGCCCAAATATTCACAATTACGAACAGTACACAAGCCTCTACGCTTGGGAATCTAGCCTTAGGAACGGGCTTGAGTTGGTCTTGAAAACCATTCATAACTTGTTAATTTAGGCATATTTGGTTCGAGCTCAATGTAATTAAAATATAATAAATGCAATAATGAAGAGGACCAAACTTAAAATGTATTAATGGAGGATTTTTATATATCATTATAAGGTGTACGTTTTCAAGGTACCACATCCATTTGGTGGCTGAAGTTTAAGTGAAAAGCTGTGATGAAAAGATATATTGCCCTAGATCGAAGTGAAGATTCATTTTGGTGGATTGTCGTTTTTTAAACATTAGGATTCAAGTGAAACATTTTTTCAAAACCTATAAAAGATAGAAAAAGGATATTTTGCACTCTTCCCTCATTATTTTTTGTTGCTATTGATGCTTGTATTGTAACCTGATTCTTTACTCTTGTTCAACTCTTCGTGATTTTCTGCATTTGCTGCTCATTCCGCCTTTTAGGTATGTTTACCCCTTCTATTTATTCTTCTAATTCTATCTCTTCCTATGCGGGAAGTTCTCTCGTTAGTAGGGAGGTTACTCTCATTGGAGAGGATGATTCCACGAGTCATACTGACATGTTTTATGTTGAAAGAGATAGTTTAAGAATTATTCTAGATGTTATTCCTATGGCATCTACGGTGGTTGTAGCGGTTTCTACTGTCGTTGAACCAGGGAGGGACATAGATAATGTTACGCTATCTAAGTGAAAAACTTCTTTCCTAAACGTAGGGGAAACTTTAAGGCCAATCTTGGCCAAGAAGATAAGGAAGGATACGTTCCTCCCTATCTCAGATCCTGAGTACTCTTAGGTACTCGGTGAGGTTGCCTCTTATGTTTTTGAGTTTACTTTGAAGGATAAGATTGATATTTCTTCCTTTTAACATATGTTTTGACACCATGGCTAATTTTACGGCTACTAGACATTATATTAATAGTGACTGATTTTTCATGATGTCGGAGACTTCACTTTTGTTTATGACTACTTTTCAAAGAAGTCAACATTATTTTTTCTTTGTCGCCCTTCGAGTGTCGCATGTTGAGTGCCATGAATATAGTGCCGAGTCAGCTACATCCCAATAGTTGGGCCTTTCTGAAGGCCTTTCAAATACTTTACCCCCATCTTCAAATCAGACCTGCTATTAACACTTTTATGTATTTTTATTAGCTAAAACATAGTGAAGAGGTTGTTTGTGTTTCCCTTAATGGAACTCCACATGGTTCTCTCTTTATTGTTTATTCTTCTTCATTTAAGAATTTCAAAACTAATTTTTTTAAATTAAAATGTGTGTTGAAAGATCAATAGAAGCGATTATTTTTTTATCCTAACTTCACACCTCGCTTCCCTTTGTATTAGCAAAGGTCGGATAAATTTAAGTCTAGTCCTGAGTACTTACTCTCTCCCGTGGAGAAAATAGATGTAGAATTAATAATGAATTTACCTCATTTGAATAGCAATTGGACACTCTTCTGTGTACCTCTTGTTGAGGATCCTCACTCCCTATTCATAAGTAAGACTTTATATTATTTTTCTTTGCTAATGTTTTATAGTAATGTTGACTGACCTTGTTTTTTCCTTTGTGTAGCGATCATGGGAAAAGACTTCGATTATAAGAAGTTGCATGTCAAGTTTGGAGTGCCTTCTGTAGCGGGGCAAAAGAGTCCAAAAGCTCCACCGCTAAAACATACAAAAGTTGTCGAAACTGGTACTTTGGTCTCCATTCCTGATAAAGAATAAACGTCAGTATCCCAAGCGATCTTGATAACAACTACTCCTAAAACTACTACAAGGTTCAACCAATCTAACAAGTTATGCCTCCTCGAGCTACATCTTCGTAGGCTTCAAATCCAAGTGGGTTCCAATCTACCAATCTTCCTTTGCCCGGGTTGATCTACCGTGGGAAGTTTGGACCATTGACCTGTATTGATCATGTCTCCACTTTGGCGGTAGGTTCAAAATGAATGTGGCACATAAATTCGAGTGTCGACCAAGTTCAAGGATTGGGTGGTTTTCCTAACTTGTATGAAATCGAGCTCTTTAACGTGTTTGGCCCTTTGGGAACTTTGAATTATGTCGAGGTGATGACAACGTGGAGCATGGCTATTGTCCACCACTGAAAGGATTTGTTGGATAAGAGTGCAAATGGTGTGAATAAAATTCAAAAGTAGGAACGCCAAAATAAAAAAAAAAATTGTTGCAAAATAAGGAGGTGTCAGATTCTTCTTTGAAAATGGAGATTGTGGCTTTGGTACAAGCCAAGGTCAATATAAAAGGTTGGCAACTGAGGTTGAGTTGCTGAAAAATCTCTTGAGGAAGCTAAAGAGACAAACAAAAAAGTGAAGGTCAAGAAGGAGTTTCCTTGGTGAAGGTGAAAGATGTCGATGAAAAGTTGCTCGTCGTCGAGGAGTCTGTAACTAAGTTTTGTGAAGAGAATGCTCGACTTATTAAGAGTGACGCGAAGTTGAAACCTGAGGTTGTTGAGCTCGGGGAGGCGAGCCTGAAAAGTTATAGTGAAGGTTTCAACAAGGCGTTCGCGGAGCTTCCTTTGTCATTTACAATTTAGATGTAACTATGTTTACTATTTAAAAGGATGTCGTTGACGGTCAGTTAGTCAATGACTAGTTTATACGTGTAATAAAATGTTCTCCTTTTTAATTTGAGTGAGTATATTGGTGTTATATTTGTTGTAAAACGAAGTAGATATTGCAAAATATCTTAAAAACAATTGTGAACCCACGTGCCTAGAGTTGCGGAAGATTTTGGAGGAAGTTGATTGAAGATGTCAAATGCTGTTATGAGTGCAA
>Ga0123342_1003259_pt1 | contig 26234 bp, 18 predicted proteins | sample Turbeawhitnodule_FD_89960 | JGI IMG/M metagenome (GOLD analysis project Ga0123342, IMG submission 89960) | Root nodule microbial communities of legume samples collected from Mexico - Turtle bean Mexico white nodule | ecosystem: Host-associated > Plants > Roots > Nodule | place: Mexico: Nepantla...
GTGCAGACATTCTTACTCTCACACTTCTCACTGATATTGCCCACACTCTGTACCAGATTGCTCTTCACACAAGATCTGGATAATTTCTCTCTGCACACGTAACTCACTTTCTGGATCAGGCCCCTTACGGAGCTCTGATACCAATTGTTGTTTCTTTAGGTATGTGTAAATCTCATAAGAGAATAATGTATTATTCAATGCAAAGAATGACTTATATAAGCCTTACAGACTCTGAAAAAAACAAATTAACTGCAATTGCATACTAAGTGGCACTAAACTAGGAGTAAATAATGCAACAAATAAAGACCCGTTCAGCCCTATATTTCAGGGACCTTATTGACACGTAAATAACTAACAGGGTGTTGGAGAATCTCACATCAACTAAAGATTATGACACTTCATAGTATATAAGTGGGTCAAACCTCACCTTATAAGTCGATTTTATAAGGTTGAGTTAGACTTAAAGTCCAATTTTTAATAATTATTTAATTTTATATTCATTTTAGTGTCCTCCAAACATACGTTATAGTTAAATAATATATTTTTCTTTATATAGGCTTAGCCTACACTATCTTGTAAATTTGTATCTCATTAGAGGTCGTCTTTAATGCATAGTCACCAAAAAATTAACTTTCATTTCTATTGGGATGTTAAGCCCACACTAGCCTCATGTAGTGTCTCTCTTATGCTTTTTGTGTCGCTCTCTTTGAAACTCTACCATCATTATTTATTGTAGTGTGTGTTCAACATTGTGAGTTGTGTGTTGAGTTCTAATTTAAGAGGTATCTTCACACATTGATTATACATCATCAGTAGCATGTACTCGTCATTTTTCTTCTACAACTCTTATATGTGAGCTTTGAGACTATTATTAGCAATCAACGATCCATCCATCTTGTTGGTTAATAAAGTTGATAAGGTTTAACTTTTTATCAAAAAAAATAATTTATGTGATTTAAAAAAGTTTTACCATAACGTTATGTTGGTATTAAATATTCTTACCAAAATTGACCATCTGGATCAAGTTGGTGATAAGGTGAAACCTATAAAATTTATATATGAACAAGTCACAAGATGTTTACTTCTAAATGACAATATAAGGTTGAAGTCTAGAAAAAAATAATTAAAAATGTAAAAATATAGTATCAATTGAAATGCTACTATATGTGATGATGAATGCATTGTTACTTATACACTTTAGATTATGTTGAAATAGTTTTTGCATAACACTTTAGATTTGTTATAATTTTATCTCATAGTTGAATTATAAAAATTATACTTTTTTATTATTTAAGTTATATTTTAAAGTCACGAGTAACTACAATACATAACTGTTTTTTTTTTATCAATTGTATAAAATTTGTGACAATAATTTTTTTACTCGCATTCAATTAAATTTGATAGTTTTAAATAATTATAAAAATTTATGAGAAACTCTAAAATTTACTTTATGATATGAGTTTATGAATGTACACTAGTGCAAAAAAGATTTTTATGACGGTTCTACAAGACTTTTTATGATGGTTCTGGTGGTGATATAAAACCAGGAGTTATAAAAACTCTGCAGTTTCTATGTTAGTTGAAAAACTAACATTGTAAGTTAACTTACTATGATTGCTGTTTAAAAATCGTCATAAAATGTACAAAAAATTTGTCATAATTTGTTCAGACAAAACTTTCTATGACTAATAGTTCTACAACTGTCATAAAAATATACGACTGACTATGATAGTTCTCATCAGAACCATCATAATAAGTGATTTTATATGACAAATATTCTTACACCTGTCATAATAAATAAGATTTTTTTATGTCATTTATTGCAATAATCATCATAATAAATTTTCTTTTTTAAAAAAATAATATTTGTTTTATCAATTTTTCAACATTCATTAATAACAATCATCTACATATAAAATTCAAACAAACTAGTTTCATTCCTCCAACTAAAAGAATAAGGTCATGTCTCATTAGTTATATATATATATATATATATATATAATATACATATATATACAATATATATATATAATAAACATATATATATATATACAATATATAATACAATAATAATAATAAGAATAATAATAGTAATAATATAATCTAGTTTTACTGGGGTTAGTAAAATATCAAATTCAATTGATATCCTATTATGTCTTTTGTGGTGTCCTTCCATTTATCGATTATCTTAAATTTTTTATAACATATTATATGACAAACAATGTAATTGATTATGTTTTAAGTTTATAATTAATTATTTTATTTTTATTTATAATATAAATATATATAATATATTTCTATTATAATATATAAAGTGTAATTTTATATGTGTATAAAAAAATTAAGGATAATTTTAACTTTTTTTTCTCTCCCACAAGTAATTGCTTTAGTATCTTTCTAATTGAATGGATATAAATATAAAAAATTACGTTTTTCTAAATTCTCTTCACAACAACTCCTAGTCTCATTTGTAACTATTAAGTAAAATTGTTTTACAATATATTATTTTAAAAAATATTTATATTGGAAATCCCACATTAAATATAAAAACATCTTATATAATATATATAAGTAAATATAAACTTATTTTATAAGTTAATTTTATAAGATTATTTAAATTTAAGGTTCATTTATAATGAGGTATAAATCTATTCTAACAAAAATTGTTGAATGGAACTATCATGCACAGTTTTATACACATATATTTTGAAGGGGTGTTTTGAAAATCCACTATCCTTAAAGGTCACTTCTAATAATTTACTACTGTAGAAATTATTTTTTAAACATATTAATATGTTGTATAAACCAATATGATATAATTTTGTGAGTTAAAATGTTTTATTTTTGAATGAGTAGGAGTGAGAAGCAGATGCAGAATTTGAAAAAAATAAAAAGAAAAAGTTTGAACTGACAAGTCCTTTTGTGACTACGTACCAACCTCACTTTTTGTGAGCAGTTGCGATCATTCACCACACTCTGCACAACCACACAAATATCGCAATCGTGCTTTTCCTTTTTCTGAATCTTAATTATCGTATCCACCATCTTCTTCCTATCACTTATACCAAACAAACCTTCACTGCTTATCATCCCATCTTCCAACCCTAACCTTTGCCTTTCCCAAATGCTTCTCAATCTTCTACCAAACAATCAAACTCAACTTTTTCTTTCTCCTTTCTATTTTCCTTTTTCAGTCAACCAAAACTATAAAACTGTTTTTTTGCTTCTAATGTGCTTTTAAAGATTCTCTGCCACATCCTATCTCTCCAACCACTTCTCAACTAGATTCAAATTACTACTTATACTCCTTTATTAACAAAATCAAAATTCAATTCAATGCTTTCAACTTCTTCATAATTTAACCTTATATTTTATTAATTTCAATTTTTCTATGCTATTTCTACGATTAAATCTGTTTTAGCGTGAAACACACACATTTATGTTAGTTGGAATATTCAAAGGTGTACGACAAGTTGGTTATTAGTTATTTTAACTTTTATATGTATTGTTGGTGACTTATAGGCATTTGGGTTGGTGAAATAGTTACTCTTCAATTATTACCAAATTGTACCTTTGTTGTCATAAACTTTTTACGTTTATAAATATCATATGTACAAATTTATATATATTAATTGAATTTAAGGGAGGGTTTTGGTACGTTATTTTCAATTAATTTTTATGATCCTGACCAGAGTATATTCTGTTTTTTTTTTTAATTGTTGTCTTTTTCTTATTAATTAAAATAGTTAAAAAAAAGATGCATGGTAAATATAGAATTGAGTGGTGATAAAAAATGGCACACCATTATGATACAATGTCTACTCTGCTTTTGTCGATTTGTTAAATATTTTAATGTATTAAAGTTTGGTGTTACATTCCCACATAGGTAATCAATGTCAGCATTTTCATTAAGTTACGAAATATTAGTACAGTGCCGTCTGAATCTGATTATCTTCTTGCAAATCAATGTTTTCCGCATATTGAAAATATGTGTGCAGTGTCATCTCCTTTTGTTTGTCATGCTACATAGTAATAATATATTTCATCTCTAACCATTTTATGCTGTTGCTTTTCTTTAAAGAGGAAGGATAAAATAATATCAAACTTAAAAGAATCTCCTTCATAAGACTAAGATAAATACCTAATTTTATATATGCACCATTCCAAATCCACCCAAAATTATGATAACTTATAGTATATATAAAATTGAAACAAATATTCATTTCACCAATTTAACTACGTGTAAACTCATGTACTAAAGGATAAAATAATTTAGTGAATTGTCGTATTATTCAAAATACAATTTAATAAATAAACAAATAAATAATTAATTATCTTGGATTGTTATGCTTTTAAATAAAAATAAATACTCCTTAATTAGCCTTAGTTATGAAACATATATTTATCCAATAATAAAATTTAGTTCAATATCTCAAATTATAATTCACTCAAATTTAAACTAAATTTAGAATTATTTTATGAACAGTAATTCAAAACAGGCATGTCACCAATTTTTAAGTCTCCACCTCTTGTATAATTATAAGTGTATCGATGAGGATCGCACGACCGATATAATGTATTGGATCTCATTGTTTGGTCGGCTGAATGTAGTCAAGTCACATGTCTGTCCAATCGACCGTTAGCCCAAATCCAATTACGCTCAATTAAGGTTAGTAAAGTTAATCCGTAATTAAGAGCTAGGTAATTCAGTTTAAACACGATCCAACCCCTTAACCTGACCTAATAAGGAAAACCTATAGGTAATATAAATAGCACACATTCCAAGAAACAAGTACGTCATTATTTACAGTACTCTAACAATTGAGTGCTTAACCCTTTTGTGACTTGAGCGTTCGAGTGCCTTCTGCAGGTACCCTCATCCGGTGCTTACGAGAAGACCGAGGTTACGAAAGGAAGATGAGTAACGAGTAGATGAGGTTGGAGAGCAACACAACCAACCAACAAAAAAGAAAAAGACGATTTTTCTCAATAGTTCTGTATGTCCCGACCCTTACCCAAAAACAACAAGAGTTAAAATAAAGATATACTAAAAGATAATAAGTATACATACAAACACTAAAACAAACAAATCATACTTATAGAAATAAGTAATGAATTAGCAGCTATGTGGTACAATAATATATTATTAATCAACTATTTTTATTAATGAAATATTTAGTTAATTAATTAAATATTATTTAATATGATACTTTTGAATTATTTAAACACAAGTATACATTTTTTATTTATTTTTAATATCAGAAACACCATTTTAGTTATTTTTCTGAAAATATCTTTATCTATTATCTCTTGGTTTTTAAATGAAAAATTCTTATTTTTTTTAATAAGTATAGACTTAATTTTAGATGTATCAAATATTTTTTTCTTGATTCCATTAATAAGACATTAGTTGTTTTTAATAAAAAACAAAAAAAATAACATAAAAATTAACCAAAACTTAAAGACATATTTTAAGTGCTTCTTCTTAAGTTACAGTTATAATTTGCATAATAAACTAATGGCCGAACGTTAAAACAAAACTTTTTTTTAAATTTTAAATTCAATTACAAAAGTTCTAATTAACTTGTCCACTAAACATTTATGTTCCAAGTCAATGTCTTCTTCTCGCACCGATATCTGTTTTCTCTGTACAAAATATTTAAATAGATTATTCTTATCTTTCAATAAAGTATTGAATTTTTTTTATCCTGTCCACAAATAAAAAGCTTGTTATATTATTTTAAAATGTGGCATGTTTATTATTAAAAATAAAAAAATATCATAATAAAAAAAATATTCTGCATGGAGCTAAAATTATAATTATAATTGTTCTCGTTAGGTATTGGGACCATAGAACGATTGTTTAATACACCTGTGAGTCGGTCACTCTAATCTTAAATTTTCTTTTTCTCAAATTCCTTGTTTTCTTCTCAGTCGTTTGAAAATACATATTTAGATGATACTTGCAAAAGTTACTATAACGATCAAATCACCACTTGGTTCTCGATTGTCAAAACAGACATAACTCATTATTAGAATCTGTGCTATTTATATTATCTTAATGAACCTAATTAAAAGATTGGATCGCGTTAAATAATCTTTAATTATGAATTAAATTCGTTGACTTTTTCAACGACGAGTCAACTCATAATTCGTCGTGATGAAATGATTATACTTTTAGAGGAATCGATATCACCCTAATTATATTAGAGGAAGAAATTGAAATAATTGGTGAGATGAAAAAAAAATATGTGGAGAGAACCTTGAATGAAGTGAATAAAACATTGGAGAAAGTAATTTGAAGTGAAAGCTTTTGAAAAAGACATAAAAAAATGATACAGTATATCCTCGGGAGAATAAATGCTACAAACGGTTGAAAGATACTAGTGTGTTGGTGTGACGAGAATGTGGGGTTGGGTTTGGCACGCGTCTTTTGGAATGAATGAAAGAGCGTGATTCTGTGTGTATAAGCGAACAGTTCAACTTAGCCACTTAGCCTCTCAACTTATCAAACGGTCACACACACCACCCCATGGAGCCCAAACCCCACCAAAATAGTTGAAACAAAGTACTGAAATATTATTTATTCATGATTTTTAATAGTTAAAACAAAGTACTGAAATATTAAGGTATGAACCAATTAAAATTACGGTCACGGGTCATGTTGAGATTTACAAGGCATCGTGGTGTAACTGAATTGGTAACTTTTTGGGTTACATAAAATTGGTTTTGGCCTATAGACGGTGTTGACTGCATGTGGAGATGCATTGCCACCCTCCACAGCCACACAAATTAAAAATCTGGATTACTGCAACTTGTGTACGCATGGATCTCCGAGTCATCAAAAACAATTTGGATACTCGCAATGGAAAGGGAACACACGCAACAACCTCGATTTGCCGCATATATCGCCTCGTCTACTGTTTTTCTCTTTCTCTTGCTATCAAAATCTACCAATAAATTAATGAATGACGTCAACAGCAGGTGTTTTAAATTGTATACTTTCTCATTTTCTTTTCCTTTTTCGCTTTGACCAAACCACATGCAAAACCAAACCGGGTGCAGTTCAATGTTTCCTCTGTGTACAGTTGCGTCAGTCATTAACAAAACTGTGGGACCTCCAATAATTGCACCCAGTCTTCCAACTGAAGCTGACCAAGCCACAATAATTATTAGTTTATCCTCACATCTTTTAACTTTTATTAACAATTTTTTTATTTTACTAATTATCATTTTTATTATAAACAAATTAACCACGCATAGCTCATGTTTTCAATAGTGTTTATAAAATATTAAATATATAAATTATGTATATACTAATTTAATAAAATTATTTTTTATATAGCAACATTTCTGTAAATTATAATTACAATAAATACAAAATCTCTCTATACGTCTGTCTGTGTTCAATCTTTTACCATAACAATACTCGTTGTTTTTTATTATTATTAATGGATATCAATTTTTATGTTGTTTCTACATAATAAACACCATTTCTCACTTTTCTATAATAAAACAAGAGGTCAAAATAGAATGCTCTAGAAATACTTTTCAAAATAAAAAGTACTAAAATGTATAATCTTTATTAGTTGTTATTTTATGGATGATAGATAACTATAAAAAAAAAGCCTTAGAATTTTTATCTCTCCCCGGATGTATTTAATTAAATTTTAAAAAAATATTAATTATATGTATACCCTCTCAAACTTTAAATACATTATATGCATAAACGACTCTTATATTAGACACTTCCTTAAGAAAAGTTATTACAATGATGGAAAAAAAAACTAGAGTATGTGGTCAATATAGTTTACCCCACCTAATTAATATTATTTTTAATTAAAAATAGACTTTTATATCAATGATGTGAATAAGAAGTTTAAAGTAAAGGAGTGTGTAAATTGAAATTAATTTTGTAGAGATGAGATAAATGTTTTGTATAAAAATTAATTTCATTATATGTACCATGTATTATTAATATTAAACTTTAAATATAATTAAAAATGATGTGAACAACATTTTTTCAAGTAAAATTTTGAGTGTGCAGGTTTACCTTTCTCTATTTCATTAATATTTGTTCTCTTCTTTTGGAAAAGATTGACTTTGTTTCCTTCTAAGTGTTGATAAAGATTATTTTAGATATATACAAACAACAATTTCTTGTATCTTGAAAAAATATTTATAAGTTTTCCATATTGTCTTTATTTATTTCTTACATTGTAATAAATATACATACATAATTATATTCAATTTTATCTTATAATAAATAAATATAAATAGTTAAAATTAAATAATAATATAAATATTTAGAATTTAACATTTAATACAGAGAAAGAGGAGATATTTTCTTTATAATATAATATAAGTATAGAGGATTTTGTTATATATATATTTTATTAAATTATAGATAGATGAGGATAAGAAGTATTAATATTTAGGAAGTAAAAGAATATAGTTGAAAAAAAGTGAAAATAAAAATTATGGAAGGAGAGAGTAATAAATAAATATCTGTGTTCGCAGTGAGTCAGTTCCTTGAATTTTTTTAGATAAAGAATGAAAAAAAACAATCACCTCACTCACTCCTTCAAACACGGACTCTCTATAAATTCAACACTTTACATCTCTGCCATTCACTGATCTCACACCAACAGTTTAGCTTGCGGCGGCGCACTCCTCTCGCTTCTCTCATTTCCATCTCAAAGCAACATCCTTCTCTCAACTCAGATCTGTTACATTTCACACTAAAAAAAATAATATAACAATCAAACAGCCACGCCTTTTCAACATCTCTTTTTTTGCATATTGACAATTTCTTGAAGATATGTCTTCATCAATCTCGTTTCCCACGGTTAGGACTCCTTCGCCACGAACTCTTCCGTGCAAAACCGAGAAATCACTCTTTAACTCTCGATGTCCGGTCAGAGTGACAAAGTTTTTGGGAACACGGTTGCGTTCGAGCGGAAAATGGCTCGGTTCCGAGCGGCTTCACGTTTGGAAATCGGAGGGGCCACTTCGTAGGCCGAAGCTCAGGGTCGTGGTTCGGTCCGGGATGTCCACCGTTCCCAAGAAACCGCTCGGACTGTACGATCCGGCCATGGACAAGGACTCCTGCGGAGTAGGATTCGTGGCCGAACTGTCCGGTGAAGGTAACAGAAACACGGTGAGTTTGACTTTGCCTTTGGCATGTGAATTTAAATATGGCCTGCTGCTGCGTTTTTGTTGTGATTAAGCGTGGGTTTTTTAGGTGACGGATGCTTTGGAGATGCTGGTGCGCATGACGCACAGAGGTGCTTGCGGTTGCGAACCCAACACTGGAGATGGAGCAGGGATCATGGTTGGTTTACCTCACCAATTTTACAAAGAGGTATTTTCTTTCATTCTATTTTTTATGGATTTTCTTACTGGTTTAAACCTATTCTATGTTTATAAAATTTTATTATTATGAAAACGAATTTGAGTTTTCGTTGTCCAATGTTAATATATTATATTTTGGTCAGTAACAATTTTTCAAAATAATAATAATTTAGAAAAGTCTTTCCGTTTTTTAAAATATTAAAAAATATTGACATTATAAGTTAATTTGAATATTTTTCACAAAGTTCGTATTTTAGAATTAATTTACATTGCAATTATTATTTTTAGTTTTTAACTGCCTTTTGTTTTGGAATGTAACCAACTATTTTTTATTGCTTTTTATTCGGGGAAAGTGTTTTCGGTCATGCGTTTGAAAGATTCGCCGTCGCTTTTCATCTTTTTTTTTTTAAACTTTTTTTATAGGTTAAAGTATGCTTTTCGTTTGGGGCGATTGGATTTCATTATTATTCTGCGATTATGTTAATATTTCTTTCATAAGGAGGACTGAATACACTAAATCGAATAAATATTGTTGGATTCAACTTTATCATGAGATAAAGTCCATAGAATTTCGTAGACTTTTAAAATTTGAAAATACTAAATTCAACATCATTTTGGGGTGGATTGCAGTGGAAAGAAGAGAGAAATAAAAATAACAAATAAAGAGAAAGTCAAAGATACGATTTAAAAGGACTAGAAAAAATGGTGGAATTCAGATAAGAATTTTTCTATCTGAAAGTCAATTACACCGCATTATATTTTAGCTGCAGATGAAAAAACAACTTCTGCTACATATATTTTCAAAATAGCTATCTCATATTTCTTATTTAACTCCTTTCGTAAACAAAACTGCATATAAAGAAGCACCTTCTGTCCCTTTTCTCCCAGTATTTATAATAACCTTTTAAAATTATTAATATTTTACGTAATACTATTTTCAAAATATGGGTGAATCTAAATATTAAATTATATTAACATACATGTGAATAATCTATTTGTCTTGATTTTGGTACGTATACGATTTTCCGATAGTATAACATTGTTACTGTCTAAATTCATATTAGTCAAATATAGTCTAGTACAAATCTTACACACGAAATAAGTGAATTAAATACCATAAGATTTTTTGTTTTGTTTTAACTTCTGAAATCATGGAAACAAGTTCCTTCATCTTCTATTAGATCTTCATCGTGCTTTTCTAGGGCCTTTTTACTTGAGGATCAGATTAATCACTACAAGATGTTACGGGTTAAGGATAACTAAGCAGAAGTTAGATCTTAAATACATCCATAGAGGTTTTTAACTGGTTCCTCAGTCTGTAACTTCTTCAAGGAGCATGATGATGAATGGAAATATGCATAATTTTTCATTACTAAAATTTGATGGAGTGTTTTTTAACTTGTTGTCTCTTTAGGCTGAACATTCTAAGAGGTTTACTGTTTTGCAGGTTGTGGATTTTGAGCTTCCACCACCAGGAAAATATGCAATTGGCATGTTTTTCTTGCCTACATCCAACAGTCTCAGAGAGGAGAGCAAAAGTGTATTTCAAAAGGTAACTTAATTTTGGAATTTCCTTCTTTATTAACATCATGCATTCTTGTTTGAGAAAAACTGTATTTAAAAAGGTATCTCCATGGCTTTTGGTATGTTATCACGCTGAAGTTGTAATTGATATAGACATGTAGTCTGCTTCACTAGTGTTTATTATTTGTGTTCTGGTATTAAAATTATTGTGATAACTGGTATATTTATTTAATATTCGTGGCATTTATTTTTAAATGTTCTGTGCCTTTGTTATCAGGTTGCCGAATCTCTGGGGCATTCTGTTCTTGGTTGGCGTTCTGTTCCCACTAATAACTCCGAATTGGGCAAATCGGCCCTGCTAACTGAACCTGTGATTGAACAAGTGTTCCTTACGCCAAGTACTCTGTCAAAAGTTGATTTAGAAAGACAGGTATTTCTTGATATGACTTCTACTTTAAAATTTAATATTTAACTGAACCTGAGTACCTTTGGAATAACATGCTAGCAAAATTCTTGGGTTAAGAGGGAAAAATGAGAATCTTATTTTTTTGTTCTACCATGGTTAATGGATAATTCGTTTCTTTCACGCAGATGTATATATTAAGGAAGTTGTGCATGGTTGCTATAACATCTACATTGAACCTCCATAATGATGGCACTACAGATTTCTACATCTGTTCTCTCTCATCAAGGTAGTTTGTTAAGAGGGGAAACTTTTTCTTTTTGAGAACTAAATTATGGTTACCCTCAACGTCTAATCATTTTGCATTGTCCAATTTGTACAGGACTGTTGTTTACAAAGGTCAGCTAACACCAGCTCAGTTGAAGGATTACTATTTTGCAGACCTTGGCAATGAAAGGTTTACGAGCTACATGGCCCTGGTAAATCTATTATCCATTAACTTCTCTTCTTTCTCCACTAACTTTATATACTCCAACAAACAGCATGGGGAACAACCAGTAACTGAAGAGATGCAAGGTTGGGGAATGACTTCTGAGGCATTGAGGTTTGAATGATCTCTTAAGTTCTTCCGCTTCCTTGATTAAAGTTTGAATTTGGATGCAATGGGTGAGTTGGTATAAGACAGTTCATTATGAGGATAATCATGTTTACAGAAATTTCTGCTGATGTTCTCTGTTTACTTGGCCTGGAAGACAATTTCGTCATATCGGTGGAGGGAAAAAATCATTTTGGTGAAAATGGAATAGGATTTCTGGAATTTCTACTGGAAATTCAGTATAATTTTATTCATGTAATAAGAAATAGCCATAAATACTGACAACTTGGCATACATGATGTGCAGGTGCATTCTCGATTTTCAACGAATACTTTTCCTAGTTGGGATCGTGCTCAACCTATGCGTGTATTGGGGCACAACGGAGAAATCAACACACTTAGAGGAAATGTAAACTGGTAGGTCTGGTATAAGTATTGTTATACTGTAGGTTAAGAACTAGAAGAATGAATATAATACTGTACTGCAAATTTAAGTTGTTGTATAATTAATATCCCGGTGCAGTTGGCATGGATGAATTGGAGAGTTAATTCATTCTTATTTTTCTTTATTTGTTAAGTAATGGCTACCATGTTCCCGTAAATTTTTCAAGTTTGATGTTAGTTGATTTTGAACTAGGTGTAACAAGTTTGTGTTGGATACCACTCGTTGCATTTAAAGTGAAGGAATATATATGACCTAATAACTTATATTTTATAGGATGAAGGCACGTGAAGGCCTGCTTAAGTGCAAGGAGCTTGGTCTATCGGAGAATGAGTTAAAGAAGCTTTTGCCTATTGTGGATGCAAATTCATCTGATTCAGGTTATCTGAATTTATTTTTGTTTGCCGCAGGTATGTTCATAACTTTATATACTAATATTGTTTTTCTTCTGCAGGAGCTTTTGATGGTGTCCTTGAGTTTTTGATTCAGTCTGGAAAAAGTCTTCCCGAAGCTGTAATGATGATGATTCCTGAAGCATGGCAGAATGACAAGAACATGGATCCTCAGCGTAAAGCATTTTATGAATACTTCTCGGCTCTAATGGAGCCATGGGATGGGCCAGCTCTTATAGCATGTGAAGTTCCTGGACTGATTATTACTTACTTCTTCTGTAACACGCCCTTTTCTTCTGGATTCTTAATTTGGTATTGACTCAATATTATTGCAGTTACTGATGGTCACTATCTTGGAGCAACCTTGGACAGGAATGGGCTGCGACCAGGCCGCTTTTATGTAACCCACAGCGGACGAGTTGTAATGGCTAGTGAAGTTGGGGTTGTAGACATTCCTCTTGAAGACGTGAGTAGAAAAGGAAGACTAAATCCGGGCATGATGCTTTTGGTGGATTTTGAGAAGCATATTGTTGTAAATGATGATGCCTTGAAAGAACAGTATTCATTAGCAAGGCCGTATGGGGAATGGCTCAAGGAGCAGAAGTTAGAACTCAAAGACATAGTTGATTCTGTTCAGCAATCTGAAAGAATGCCACCAACCATAGCAGGAGTAGTGCCAGTAAGTATAAAATAAAAATCCGTGTGAACTTTGCATGAATTTGTAGTTGGCAAATCTCACTGTTACATTTTCCACGAGTTACAGGCATATGGTGATGATGTGGATATGGAAAATATGGGAATTCATGGTTTATTGGCTCCACTAAAAGCTTTTGGGTATGTAATATCCAACCTGAATATTTTCTTTACTTTATCTGTTGTATTTTCAAAAGGATATGTTTATATAGTCTGCTTTATTCAAACAGATATACTGTTGAATCCTTGGAAATGTTATTACTTCCCATGGCAAAAGATGCTACAGAAGCCCTTGGGTCAATGGGAAATGACACTCCGTTAGCAGTCATGTCTAATCGAGAAAAACTCACTTTTGAATATTTCAAGCAAATGTTTGCTCAAGTGACAAATCCACCTATTGATCCTATTCGGGAGAAAATAGTCACTTCCATGGAATGTATGGTTGGTCCAGAAGGTGACTTGACAGAAATCACCGAGGCACAATGCCACCGTCTTTCCCTAAAAGGCCCCCTTTTATCCATTGAAGAAATGGAAGCCATAAAAAAAATGAATCATAGGGGATGGCAGAGCAAAGTTATAGATATAACATACTCAAAGGGTCGTGGTAAGAAAGGGTTGGAGGAAGCCTTGGACAGGATATGTGCAGAAGCACATGATGCAATTGGTGATGGCTACACTACCCTTGTGCTGTCAGATAGAGGTATTATATTATCCTTGAATTGTGTATATACTGTATGCACTGCGCTTCCATCTGATCAATTTGTATCTCATATTGCCTCTTGTAGCCTTCTCAAGGAAACGTGTTGCGGTGAGCTCCTTACTTGCTGTCGGTGCTGTTCATCAACATCTAGTGAAAACACTTGAGCGTACTAGAGTTGCATTAGTAATAGAATCTGCCGAGCCACGAGAAGTACACCATTTCTCCACACTTGTTGGCTTCGGTGCTGATGCTGTATGTCCATATTTGGCTGTAGAGGCAATTTGGCGATTACAGGTTGATGGAAAGATCCCACCAAAAGCAAGTGGGGAATTCTACTCAAAAGATGAGCTGATTAAGAAGTACTTCAAAGCAAGCAACTATGGAATGATGAAAGTGCTTGCGAAGATGGGAATATCTACTTTGGCTTCTTACAAAGGTGCTCAGATTTTTGAAGCTCTTGGTCTTTCATCAGAAGTGATTGAAAGGTGCTTTGCTGGAACCCCAAGTCGAGTCGAGGGCGCAACATTTGAGATGCTTGCTCGTGATGCTCTTCAATTGCACGAGTTAGCCTTTCCTTCTCGGGTTTTCTCTCCGGGAAGTGCTGAAGCAATTGCGTTGCCAAACCCTGGGGATTATCATTGGAGAAAAGGTGGTGAAATTCACCTGAATGATCCACTTGCCATTTCAAAGCTTCAAGAAGCTGCGAGAACTAACAGCGTAGATGCCTATAAACAATACTCTAAGCTCATTCACGAGTTAAACAAAGCTTGCAACTTGCGGGGACTTCTGAAATTTAAAGAAGCAGCAGTGAAAGTTCCCCTAGACGAAGTAGAACCTGCCAGTGAGATAGTTAAGCGGTTTTGCACCGGGGCTATGAGTTATGGATCAATATCATTGGAGGCACACACAGCATTGGCAACTGCTATGAATAAGATGGGAGGGAAATCCAACACAGGTTTGCTTTTAAAGAAAATATAGCTTTATGTTACAGGAAAAACTGTCAAGTTTCTTTTCGGGTGGGTGTGTTGTGTATGGAAATGCTTTTTGGGACGATTTGTACTTGAAAAAATCTCTTTTTCTCGTAGTTTAATTTTTCTACATCAGTCTCCTAATTTTTCTTCTTATTCTTATGACTTTTGTTAACTTTTTTTCAAAGGTGAGGGAGGTGAGCAGCCATCTCGTATGGAGCCTCTTTCTGATGGCTCAATGAACCCTAAAAGGAGTGCTATCAAGCAGGTTGCAAGTGGGAGATTTGGAGTTACAAGTTACTATCTTACAAATGCCGATGAATTGCAGATAAAGATGGCCCAGGTAAATTTCAAAAATACCACATTTGGATTTGATGTTCTCTTTAATTTCCTGATACAGTAAACAAAATCATCAGACGGTCTCTTACGTCTGAGTTGTCCTTTACGTATATTTGATTTATTCACTTGACCCTCGGGAAGGTTGAATTTTGTCATTGAACGTAGAATACTAGAATTGTACTAGTTTAACCTATGTTTTCTTCAGGGAGCAAAACCTGGTGAAGGTGGTGAACTTCCTGGCCACAAGGTTGTAGGAGACATTGCTGTCACAAGGAATTCAACTCCTGGTGTTGGACTTATCAGCCCACCTCCTCACCATGATATTTACTCCATTGAAGATCTTGCCCAATTAATTCATGATCTAAAGGTTCATATCTGGCTTCAATCCTTTTTACTACATTGGATGCTTTTGGTTGGATTTCGTTGTCTTGGGTGTTCATCCTCCTTAATCCCTTTTCTGTTACATGTAGAATGCGAACCCTGCTGCTCGAATTAGTGTGAAGTTGGTATCTGAAGCTGGAGTTGGTGTAGTTGCCAGTGGAGTTGTTAAAGGCCATGCTGATCATATCTTGATCTCTGGCCATGATGGAGGTACAGGAGCATCCAGATGGACTGGCATAAAGAATGCTGGTCTCCCTTGGGAACTTGGCTTGGCTGAGACCCATCAAACTTTGGTGGCTAATGACCTTCGGGGTCGCACAGTTCTCCAAACTGACGGGCAACTTAAAACAGGAAGAGATGTGGCCATAGCCACACTTCTTGGTGCAGAAGAATTTGGTTTCAGCACAGCTCCACTCATTACTCTTGGCTGCATAATGATGCGCAAGTGTCACAAGAATACCTGCCCTGTTGGCATTGCTACGCAAGATCCAGTACTGAGAGAGAAGTTTGCTGGAGAACCTGAACACGTCATTAACTTTTTTTTCATGATAGCGGAAGAAATGAGAGAAATTATGTCCCAGATTGGGTTTCGTACTGTCAAAGAGATGGTTGGTCGTTCAGACATGCTCGAAGTTGATAAAGAAGTCATTAAAAGCAATGAGAAACTTGAGAACATTGACCTCTCTTTATTGCTTAGACCTGCAGCTGAACTGCGACCAGAAGCTGCTCAATACTGTGTTGAAAAGCAAGATCATGGTTTGGACATGGCCTTGGATAATAAACTTATAGCTCTGTCCAAAGCTGCTTTGGAAAAGGGTCTACAAGTATACATTGAAAGTCCAATCCTCAATGTAAACCGTGCGGTGGGGACTATGCTAAGCCATGAGGTTACTAAAAGGTACCATTTAAATGGTCTTCCAACTGACACTATTCACATCAGATTTAAGGGCAGTGCAGGCCAAAGCTTTGGTGCATTCCTCTGTCATGGCATCACTTTGGAGCTTGAAGGTGATGGCAATGACTATGTTGGTAAAGGATTGTCTGGTGGCAAGATTGTAGTTTATCCTTCAAAGGTGAGTACCTTTGACCCTAAGCAGAATATTGTAATTGGTAACGTGGCTCTGTATGGGGCCACATCTGGTGAGGCATATTTCAATGGTATGGCAGCTGAAAGATTCTGTGTGCGTAATTCTGGGGTTAAGGCAGTAGTGGAAGGTGTTGGTGATCATGGATGTGAGTACATGACTGGTGGGATAGTTGTTGTGCTTGGAAACACAGGCAGAAATTTTGCTGCAGGTATGAGCGGTGGGATTGCTTATGTTCTTGATATAGATGGAGGGTTCCCATCTCGGTGCAACCGTGAGCTTGTAGATCTGGATAAGATTGAGGAGGAAGATGATATTGCTACTCTAAAAATGTTGATCCAACAGCATCAGCGCCACACAAATAGTGTGCTTGCCAGTGAAGTGCTTGCTGACTTTGATAGTATTCTTCCAAAATTTATCAAGGTTTTCCCCAGGGAGTATAAACGAGTTTTGGCAAGTATGAAATTGAAGGAAGCCTCCAAAGATGCCGCAGAGTCTGCTTCTAAACATGGAGAGGAGCAAGTTGAAATGGAATTGGTGGAGAAAGACGCTTTTAAAGAGCTCAAGGAACTGGCTACTGCATCACCGAACGGGAAGCCTAATGAGGTAATGGTAACTTTTTTCTAAGATGGGATCCACTTACACCAGATGTAACTCTTGGCATACTTACATCTTGAACTAAATTAAATCTTCTATAATAACTTATATGATTGTTAAATTTTATTAGTCCGACTTGTGAAGTAAAACTTATCATATGAAATAAATCATTTCTACAAAATTTCGTATAATTTAAAACTGGTTGATACTGGATTACTCATATTTTTAGTTAGCTGATGTCTTTTGATATGTCCCGATGATTGAACAGGCTGAATCTTTCAAGAGGCCTAGCCAAGTAATTGATCCTGTTAAACATAGAGGTTTTGTTGCTTATGAGAGGGAAGGTGTTCAGTACAGGGATCCCAATGTTCGATTGAATGATTGGAAGGAAGTGATGAAGGAAACACAGCCTGGTCCACTTTTGAAAACCCAATCAGCCCGTTGCATGGACTGTGGTACTCCTTTCTGTCATCAGGTGTGGATTGCCACTTCCATGAAATTCTTTCTTTTGTGACTTCCAATTTTCACGTTCATCATTTAGACTAAAGATACTTAAACTTGCAGGAAAACTCTGGTTGTCCTCTTGGAAATAAAATACCAGAATTTAATGAGTTAGTATACCAAAATAGGTGGCGTGAAGCACTGGAGAGGCTTCTTGAGACAAATAACTTTCCAGAGTTTACTGGTAGGGTATGCCCAGCTCCTTGTGAAGGTTCTTGTGTCCTTGGTATTATTGAGAATCCAGTATCCATTAAAAGCATAGAATCTGCCATCATAGACAAAGCTTTTGAGGAGGGTTGGATGGTGCCACGACCTCCAGTGAATAGAACTGGGTACGCACTTTTTTCCTCCTAATTGACATCTCTTGAGTTTTATTTCCGTTATTTCTGATGTTGTTTATCAATTAAATAGGTGTAAATGTACAATCCACAACATGGTGTCTTGTAACTTTCAGTTATTATACTGTTTGGCTTTGTTGTAGTTATTGTTATTAAACTGGTCAGTTAGGGTTTATTGCAATTATCAAGGTAATTGTTCCATTAGTTAATATCTTAATTAATACAGGAAAAGAGTGGCCATTGTTGGAAGTGGACCATCTGGCCTGGCAGCTGCTGATCAACTGAATAAAATGGGCCATACAGTAACAGTGTATGAAAGAGCTGATAGGGTTGGAGGGCTTATGATGTACGGGGTTCCCAACATGAAAGCAGACAAAGAGAATATAGTTCAACGGCGGGTTAACCTTATGGCAGAGGAGGGGATTAACTTTGTCGTGAATGCTAGTGTCGGGCATGATCCTTTATACTCTCTTGATAGGCTTCGAGAGGAAAATGATGCTGTTGTCTTAGCTGTAGGAGCCACAAAACCAAGGTGAGATATAATGCAGGAGTCCTATATATTATATTTGTCTGTAGTTTGAGTTCAATTTTGGTTGAAATGAATGTATATTAGAAAAAAATTGTTGTCTGTTAAGAGATCCTTCAAAGGAAGTTTTAATTTCAATGCAGGGATCTTCCAGCCCCTGGACGGGAGCTGTCTGGAATTCATTTTGCCATGGAGTTTCTGCATGCAAACACGAAAAGCTTGCTTGATAGCAATCTCCATGATGGTAACTTTATTTCTGCCAAGGGAAAGAAAGTTGTGGTCATTGGTGGGGGTGACACGGGCACAGATTGCATAGGGACATCAATTCGGCATGGGTGTAGTAGCATTGTAAATCTGGAACTTCTCCCTGAGCCACCACAAACTAGGGCCCCAGGCAACCCTTGGCCACAGGTTAGATCAATGTGAAATTGAAGTTCTGTTTATTTTTTCAGCCCATTTGTCAATACTGAAATTGGACATATCGCTTGACATTACTAGGACCATTCACTAAAATGAGCCTTTAAAAGTTAAAGGACTCGTTTAAATGTGCACATGACTTTTTTTTAACGAAGTGTTTCTGGAATACAGTGGCCTCGTATATACCGAGTAGACTATGGGCACCAAGAAAGTGCAGCAAAATTTGGGAAAGATCCAAGATCTTATGAGGTATTGACTAAGCGGTTTGTGGGAGATGAAAATGGAGTAGTGAAGGGACTTGAAATTGTACGTGTTCGCTGGGAGAAGGATGCAACTGGGAGGTTTCAATTTAAGGAAATTGAGGGCAGTGAGGAGATTATTGAGGCTGACCTAATTTTGCTGGCTATGGGATTCCTTGGCCCTGAACCTGTGAGTATTCATAATAGCTTCATCTGGTCATGATAGTTCCCGGAAAGTTGTCTCATACATGTTAGACACTTCTTATTAGGTTTCCAATAAAAAATTACTTTATGTTGCCTTGGACACTTCGAACCAACACTTTCATAGACACATTATTAAAAACAAATATTTATCTTTTAACTTTGAAAAAAATCAGTTCAAACTATATTTTTTTTTAATTATTCCTAACCTTTTTTTTCTAGACTTGATATCATAAAAAGACAAAAAAAAAGGTTTTAAAAGGTGAATATATCATTAATTTTAATAATCGTTATTTAACTCATTTCATTTTATTAGAGTTTTTATACATATTTCATAGATTGTTAGAGGCCATATTTCATAGATTGTGATTTTAACTTGGAATGTTACATGCCTTCTTACACGTTATGTGCATTATAAAGTTGCTAATCACAGATTTTTGTGGTCTGGTATGGCAGACAATTGCAGAGAAGTTGGGTATGGAGCGAGACAATAGGTCAAACTTCAAGGCCGAGTACGGTCGCTTCTCAACGAGTGTGAGTGGGGTGTTTGCAGCAGGAGATTGTCGACGTGGTCAGTCCCTTGTGGTATGGGCAATTTCAGAGGGGCGACAAGCTGCGGCACAAGTTGACAATTACCTATCAAATGAAGATATAGAGCACATTGCTGGGAATCCAGACGAACTTATCAAGCACCAGCAGGACCTAACTAAGAGGGGCACCGTTGCAGTGGCAAATACACAGTGATAACTTAGGAGACTTCTGTCATTTTTCGTTTCTTACTGTTTTAATTGAATAATAGAAGATGGCTCCAAGGTTCTGCCCCAAATTTTCATTTTGTTGTTGTCCCATATAAAATAGAAGGGGACACAATAAAGAAGCGATTTAAGTTAGTACCTAGAAAATTAGAAATGTCTTTTTTAATTCATAGCAGAGGCTACGTGCTGGAAAGGTTGGTTCTTTCTTAGTTAACTGTTGCATTATGTGGAATGAAATGTACAGTTTGGTAATTAGTGATTTACATTATTGTTTCCAATTTAAATTACTTTGAATGAGTAGAGTTCTTGAATATGCGAGCGTCTGCTTCTCATCTCATCTCACTGATTTTTCCACAGCCCAATGCTGATTGCAATGTTATTCGCTGCTGAAAATTCTCAAACAGATAACAAGAGAATTGTCAAATTGTTAAAACTCTGAAAGTAGAATAAACTGAAAAATATAACCAAAATTAAAATGAGTTGTTTAAATTATGAAAATTGATGCCTACAGGGAAATCTCAAAAGATTTATAAATGAATTACTAAATGGAGAGACAACCTCAAGGAATTGATTAATGATAAACACACCATTAATACCTTGTTTGCCTTTGGAAGAGTTTTTGTTTGGATCGGTGGTGCAGTTATGTATGAAAGAGTTTTCTTTTCTTTTTTACACTGCTAGCTGCAGAAGAATCTTGCTGTGAAGTTTGCTCTTGTGTCCTGAACGAAATGAACGGAGAGAAGTGGTGCATGGTGTAGAATTGATTTTGCAGAAAAGGTTGATTTAAGATAATCAATTTTGGGACTTTTAAAGGTAGGACGAGAATAATTCTATGGGTTTTAAAGTTACGACGAGAATTAATTTTGTTGCTTTCAGAGATGGGACGAAAATCGATTCTCCTTTATATGGAAAAAGTACTGAAAATAATTTAGGGTTTAGGGTTTATTATGTTTTTTTTTTCAAATTGAATCTTGGCTCATCTTTAATCTGGTTGGTTCAGTTCATCACACAATTTCTTCTTCTTCCTATTCTCACGTGCCTTCACCCGTAAGTTTTTAATATTTTTTTTCTATTTAGAGTTTTTTTTATTAAATGTGGTTACTATTTTTTTTATGTTTACTATTTTTATTTTTAATAAATATATTTATATTCTTTCATATGTAATTATTGTTTATGTGATTATTGTTTAGTTTATACAGTTTTTTATTTTTTTAAAATGTATTTACTTTTCTTTATATTATTATTATTATGTATTTATTGGTTTTACCGTTTTTTTATATAAAAAGCTTTCATGTTAGGCATCACTATTCTATTTGACATCTCAGTTAGGCAGATACCTCAAGTGACAACAATCATTTACCATCACATGAAAATAATATTATTAAAAAAAGAAAAAGAGAGAAAATACAAAAATATGGGGACTATACCAAAACTTATATGTTAACAAAAACGATACATATGTAGACTATACCTATTAATAAAGAATTTTAATAACATACTAGATGGAAGTCTATTATACCAATGAAATAATTATCTATGAATAAATCCTAAATTATCCAACTTATCGGCACACACATTCCCTTCACGAAAAATATAAGTAACCCTAAACTTGATTTTTCCATAGTAATTAAGACAGCTATTTCATGGATTACGAAGCATTCAAGGAACATTTGTCCTAGCAGTAAACACAGCACAAACCAAGGTAGAGTCACATTCCAATCAGACATTAGTAAGACTCAACTTTTGAGTTTCCTCCAAAGCATATACAACTTCATAAAATTTAACAACCAAAGCAGTCTGAACATCAAGAAACGCAGAGAAAGCTCAAATAAACTTCCTCATACTCCAACGGAAAATACTTCCACAAGCGACAAGACCTGGATAACATCTAGCAGCCCCATCATTGTTAATTTTAACCCAACCTGATGAAAGAAACTCCATCTAACAGAAAGAGGACAGAACTTTACTAGTACGAGTGTTAATACAAAAAAAACTTGAGCACATTGAAATCAAACATATCATTCTTCATTGAAGCTTTAGACGAATTATCCACTGGACAAGTTAAATTTTTAATAACCAAAATAGTCCTAAAAATCTCAATTTTATCCTTAAAAACAAGCATAATTTCTCATTCGTCCTATCGTCCAAATAGGAAAAATTGGTTTTTGGAGCTTTTATTATGTTTACTTTTTGGGTGTTTTCAATTGCTTCTTCAAGCAAATAATAATTTAATTGAGCAATGATATGACGTACAATAAAAGCTATCCCCAATACCAATACGTTATCTATACTAATTGTTAGGGTAACCAATGGAAGCAAAGTAATTGAAGTTTTATTGGCATATATAATATATATAAATATGATTATGTGAATATTTAACCGTGGAACACCACACAGAACATTTCATCCAAACCTCAAGTCAACATGAAAATCCCCAATCCTATACTCACTTTCTTCATCCTCTTCAACCCTCTCGTAGTTGTGGCAATCATAGAAACATGTTCAGACAGCATCTGTGAAGGTGGTGAACCACTAATCCGATTCCCCTTCCTCATAAAAGGAAAACACGCAGAACCATGCGGATATCCAGGCTTCATAGTCTCCTGCACCCAGAACCAGAACGCCCAAACACTCCTCAACCTACCAAATTGGGGCCCACTCAAAATCCAAACTATAAACTACGCCGCGCAGCAACTCTGGGTCAACGATCCCAACAACTGCCTCCCCAAACACCTCCTCTCTCTCAATCTCTCCACCTCTCCCTTCCGCGCCGTTTACCACCAGCAGTTCACCTTCTTCAACTGCTCCGCCAATTTGGACAACCTCGTTCATCGATACCGTCCCATAGGTTGTCTCAGCGATTCTCCCAACTACGTCGTTTTCGCAACACCTTCTACTACTGTGGTTCGCCACTTATCTTCTCTGTGTCATCTAGTGGCGAGGGTGAACGTGCCTGTGCAGTCACCGTTTTACGATCAAGTCAAGTCCTCGGAACTCGGCGAGGATCTGCGCTTGTCGTGGGACTCGCCGGCGTGCGGGAGGTGCGAGTCCCGCGGTGGCCGGTGCGGCTTCAAGAGTGACGACACTTTTGAGCTTGACTGCTCTGGTATCCCTTCGAAAGGTAGCTCCCACACCAATGCATAGCCCAAAAGTTTTTGCAAATTTATTCCGAGTAAAATAAAAAAATATGTATTTTATGCACGTGTAAATTTTAAATATATATTAAATACTTGTTTATAATTTTTTATATTATTTAGATTTTGTCAGTAGTAATGAGAAATGAAAAAGTTTTCAGAAGACAACAATTCTAATACCGAAATTTATAATTAAAATATTTTGAATTAATTGTATAATTGATATTGTATTAAGAACGTCGTTTATGTAAGTCTGTTATATCTAGTATTATTACTAATGAATACTTAAAAATTATATTTAACACTGCAGGGATTTCCCGTGGTGGCCGTTACGCCATAGCCATATGCATAGGGGTACCAGCTATGTTATGCTCCTTTGGAGTATTGAGTTGCATCTGCAGGTGGCTGAAAGTGGGGAACCACGATGGACCTTGGGCTCACGAAAGTGTGGCAGATTTTGAGGCTCTTGTGGGCTCACGGCCCACAACAGTGTTGGGCCTGGACAGACCAACAATCGAATCGTACCCAAAAATAGTTATAGGTGAGAACAGACGGTTACCTAAGAAGGGTGAGAAAAGATGCTCAATATGTCTCTCAGAGTACATGCCAAAGGAGACAGTGAAAAGCATACCTGAATGTGGACACTGCTTTCATGCACAATGCATCGATGAATGGCTTCCACTGAACGCCTCCTGCCCAATTTGCAGAACTTCTCCCCAAAAGTTTCCACAACCGCGTGCTCGATCATCACCATAGTACACTAATACTTCCACCTTTTACATATCTCCATATCTATCTACCAATCATCATGTTTCCATCAAATATAATTCATCTTTCTTTTATTCATAGTGTGAAATTTTTTTTTTTTTCAAATATAGCCGCTGTATTTCGCTAGCCTAAAGATGTTCAGAATCAATCAAATGTTAATTTTTTTTTTCTTAAAATATGGCATTGCTTCTTTTTTCTTTTAATGCACAACTTTGGAGAATCCTTTTTGGCATGGAATGGAATTAGTGTTTGACACAAGTTATAGGATAGGATAACATACCGGAACTAATTTTTCTTTTCCTCTTTTTCTTTCAAAGAAGAGCATAAATAACTACTTTTTTTGTCTCCCTTTCTTTTGAATGAAGGTTATGAATCAAAGTCATTAATAAGTAAGTAGTAAATGGGACATAAATAATTATACAATTTGCTATCTTCATTTATACAATAATTTACAATTTGCATAACTCACGGGCAAAGAAGAAACTGCCTAATCAATCAAAAGCTTTCTTGCAACTTTACAGAGAGAAAGTGATGGATTCTTCTCCTTCACAGGGCATATGTATTCCAGAGCAATGGTCAGAGGCTGCAGATTCCAATTGCTTACAGTTCAACACCTCTTATTGTTTTTATATGTGGTGCCAAAAATTGTGGGAAGACAACTTTTTTCCCGCTATCTTTTAAATATCCTCTTGCACAAATACGCCGAAGTAGCTTATCTTGATACTGATGTTGGCCAACCAGAGTTTACTCCTCCTGCTTTTTTGTCACTAACTGTTGTTCATAAAGTAACTCCAGGTTGGTTTGTGAATCCCTGTCTTAATTTTTGCAAAAAAGTATTTTATAATTTATTTCAAAATTATTCATTTTTTTAAAATTATTTTAGATTTGACAGTTCCATGCCTGAAAACACCAGAGAGGTACGGTGCTATCTCATCTCTATAATTTGGGAGCTGAAACTGTGTTTGTTTAATTTTTCTTATCTTGCTTTGAATCTTTTGTAACATTTGACAAGGCTGCTGATTTATGACAGCATTAACATCTGTTCATTAGTCATGTGAATTTTTGGCATGTTGTATTCTCCAATTGTCAGTTAGGTCAAGATGATTGCTACCTATGTGTATTTCATGCTTCTGGATTAAGTAGAAGCCATCTTGACATCAGATCACTGTTATACAAAAATAGAAATAATACTATACATTGACATTTTTCATATGATTTTGTTCTGTACATGGTTGTTCCTTTTTCTTAAGATGCATGCTGTAGAAGTTATTGTTCTGTGCCTCTCTTTTTGGGGAATGTAGTGGTTGGGATATGGGTCTCTTTTCTGATTGCTATGAAATTTTTTGTATAACATTTTGTGCCTTGAATCTTTGTATTCCAATCTGTATCTGTTAGCCCATTCGTGTATTACATGATTAAACATGTGATGGACTTCCTTCGTTATCTGTCATTTTTTTTGTAACAGGTGTCTTTTCTTTGGTGACGTTTCTTCTAAAAGAGATCCATCAACATACTTAAGTTATGTATTTGCCATTTCTGATTATTACCAAAAGGAGTATTGCATCTCTGAGAAAGGAGAAATCCTTGTAATGTCAAGTTGCCTCTTATTGTGAATACTTCTGGCTGGGTGAAAGGTAAGCTCACTTTTTTCAGCTGCAATTCTGATTCTTTTTTATCCTGCATCTGTATTTGAAACTATTTCTTTCATAGGATTGTAGCGATATATCATCTGTTCTTGTTCCATGGTTTCTTTTTTCTGACATTTCAGGTGTTGGTTATGATGTATTAGTGGACATGTTGAAATATATTTCTCCAACACATGTAGTTAAGATAAACATATCCAGTGAAAATAAGAATCTGCCTGCTGGAGAATTCTGGTTAGA
>Ga0123342_1003260_pt1 | contig 26232 bp, 19 predicted proteins | sample Turbeawhitnodule_FD_89960 | JGI IMG/M metagenome (GOLD analysis project Ga0123342, IMG submission 89960) | Root nodule microbial communities of legume samples collected from Mexico - Turtle bean Mexico white nodule | ecosystem: Host-associated > Plants > Roots > Nodule | place: Mexico: Nepantla...
ATTCTCCACTATTTTATTAACCTACTCTTTAATTGTATACTCTTTAACTTCTCATTTTAATGTTATTAAGAGAAATTGTTTTTGAAGAATAAAAAAATACTAAAGAAAGAGAAATAAAAAATGTGGATACACACTACTCTTTGAACTGTATACTCTTTAGCTTCTCATTTTAATGTTATTAAGAGAAATTATTTTTGAAAAATAAAAAAATACTAAAGAAACAGAAATAATATGAATATAATATTAACAATATTATTAATAACATTAAAAATATTATTAATATTATTAATAATATGAATAATGTTAAGAATATGAATATAATATTAAGAATATGTATAAATTGTATAAATTATATTAATAATAATATGTATAAATTATATTAATAATAATAAGTTTAAATTATATAATTATATTAATAATAATATGTATAAATTATATTAATAATATGTATAAATTATAATAGTAATATGTATAAATTATATTAATAATAATAAGTATAAATTATATAATTATATTAATAATAATATGTATAAATTATATTAATAATAATAAGTATAAATTATATTAATAATAATATGTATAAGTTATATTAATAATAATAAATATAAATTATATTAATAATAATATGTATAAATTGTATCAATAATAATAAGTATAATAAAAATGGTAATATGATCAACGAATTTGTTTGATCTAAAGATAAATAAAATTAAAAAAAAAATATAATAAATAAAAATATTTGAGAGATACTCTAACCCTATTAAAAAAATCTATGTCCAACCCCACACGTCTCACTTAAACCTGAAGGTTTTTTTCACATATACTAAAACGCATTAAGTTCCCACTATAAAATCATCACATGAATATACATAGAACTACCATTAGGGTATTGTTTTACACTCACACCTTAATATAATTAGCATAACATTTTGTTTCACGAGGGAATTGAATTCAATTAAACATAGAAGTTTTAACCAACACACTAGGTTGGTTTTAAAATAAAAATAATAATTATTAACATTTTATTATAAGATTTTAATTTTGAATCTAATAAGAAAATATATAAAAAAAACTCACAAAATTTGAATATAGAAATTTCACTTTCTCTTAAAGTCATTTTTTAAAACATAAACATTGCTTTCAAAATTCTTTCTACAAACATTAGATAGTTGACATCTTGTCTGGAGTAACAAATTAAAAAGGTTCGGAGTCCTAACTAAAAGATCTACATGCATGAAAACTGAATAGAAATACACTAGCTAATCCGGCTTGTTAGAATTGGCTTCTAATATATGTAAATTGGACCAAGTATAGTCCTTGGTTGTAGAATAAGTACAAGGTTTATCACAAGGACAAAGATGAACTATCCCAAAGCACATTTGGCTTCCATGCATCGCCAATACTGATTGGAAACCCAGTGGATCGCACTGTCTCCGATTGTTGCTCACCAACATGAGCCACATCCACATTAGGAATCTTTATAAATACGTTGTCATCGTGGTTGCCAAAGCTCCCTTGCATTTCACGTAGTAGTGGTATTTGGTAGCCATGCTCCTGTAACCCACCAAAGTTTGTGCTCAATCCCTCAGAGGTCTTACTATTAAATTCCCCAAGCACTGAAGTTGAGGTACTCATTAGCAATGAAGAGACATCCATCGAAGATTTAGCACTGTTTGTTGAAGTTTCAAGAGGACATGAGAATATTAAACCAGTGCTAAGGTCTCCATTTGAAATGGGTAACAGATCTAAGGGCTTGTAAAGCATTAATGGATTAATAATTGGTTTGTTATAAGAAGATAGAATATCTATAGGACAAGGGGTGCTAGTAGTAGTGGTTGAGTGTTGTGTGTCATTGTGATTAAAAGTACAAAACTGGCTGGCTAAGCTAGTTTTCTTTGGAAATAGCATGTTTGCTGTAGAAAATTGGTTGCCATATCTATCAGTGCCTAACATATGATCTGAAGTGGTGGTTTCAGGCAAGGGTGAGACCCAAGAGTGAGAGAGAGCTCTTTGTGCTGTAGCATTGGTTTTCTTGAAGATTCTGCAGATTGCCCAGGATTCCTGCAAGTTCAAAAACAAGTTATTGGCAATAAATAATAAGTCAAACCAAGAAAAACGTTGTCTCCCATTGTTTTTCCTATATCATTTTTACCAAATAATCCTAATATGGGTGGTTTTTGAAATATTGGTTTTAGAAGTTTTACTCACGTTAGCAGGAATGGTCTTGTCCATGAACTTCTTAGGGGATGAGGATGGGTTAGTGAGAGAAGGTAGTCTAAACTCATGCATCATCCAATCAGTTTTAATCCCTTTGGCAGCTCTACCTTTGTAGAACACAAGGGACTTCTTCAGACCAATACACTTGGAACCCTCCGAGGAATATATAGGGCGATCCGTCCCTGTAGCCTTCCAGAACCCAGCTCCAGTTACCCTATTAGGCCTTGCACTGTTCCTGTACTTTCTGTCTCTTGGACAGTAGAAATACCACTCTTTCTCCCCAGTGGTGGCCAACTCTACACATCACAAGCACATAAAAAATGAAAAGTTTGTTAGATACTTGGATAAAATAAAAAGGGTACAACAGTTTATACGTGAATTAAGCCAGTGTGTGTTCTCTTACTTGGAAGATCCCAAGGATCATACTTATAGATATCAAGCTGCTTGATGAGCTCAATAGAAAGAGGACTCTGCTGAATCTTTCTCTTAAGGTAAAATCCAACAAGCTCCTCGTCTGTTGGATGAAACCTGAAACCCGGTAGCATAACCTCATCCAGTTTCTCACCATTATCATTTCTCTCTTCCATCTCTTAGCCTAATCTTGTGCTCAAAAATAGAAAAAGATAGACCCTTGTTGCCCCTATAAGATTTAACCAAAACTTGTGAAAAAGAGAGATGCGGTTTAAGGGTTTGAACTAATTAACCCTAAAAGAAGTGCATTAATTTGAAGTGCAGTTTGAGAAGAGTAAAAGAGCAAAGAAGAGGAAGGAGAGAGTGAAATTCACTCAATGTGAAGAAGCCATTATATGCTTCCTGAAAAGGGTTCTGCATCCGAAGGTTCAGCCACCTTTTGTGGTGACGTTTAAAGGAGTGCGTGTTTCGCGAGGCTTGGTTTTTAGTTGATATATACATGAGAAGAAGAAGCAAAAGGCAAGGCTCTAAAAAAGAGAACACCCGTACTATACCATGAAACAAATCTAAGTCACGGAGATTTTAACAGCCATTTTTTTCTGTGATTAGTTTATGACCCAAAAGGTGGAATCTCAATAAACCACCAAAGTAGCAGCATCTAGGGATTACGATCAAATACCATTTCAACATATTAATCTCATGAAAGCTTAGGCATATCCGCTACAAGCCAAGACAAAGCAAAGTTCCAAGAAAATGATATATTTTATGCATTGTGTTTGTAACTTTTGAAATATCATTTGGAAACGTGGACCAGAACCAGATTCCAAAACACAGCTCAAATATATAATTCAACACAAACTTCCAGTTAGACCCAGCTACGATTATATTATAGGTTTCAAGGCTCCTCAGAGTCCGAAAATCCCGTTTCTATTCCATTCCCCAGAGCTTCTATTCCACTGGTTTTGTCAGGATGAAAAGGTTTAATACTAATTAACAATTCGTTTCTGACAAATTTCAGATAACAACAAACGGACGTGTGATCAAAGTCTAATGTGGTTGAGGGTCAGCTTGAATAAATCATTATTGTATTCCTAATAAATTAAATACAATGTGTTTGCCACCGATTTATCTAATGTCAGAACTGTTAACTTACAACTTCAGCATAGTGCTTCAGCCTATAATACCTTAATTATTTCTCCAGGCTTTCTTCTCCGTCAAAAACTACTTATTTCTACCTTTCTCTTGCCTACAAATGCTTTATAATGTTCGCAGCGTATGATTAAATTAGTTTAGTTTGAAGACAAATATATTTTCTTCATGACTTCTAAAATTTAGAAATGATTATTTTTCGTGAACTTCTATGTGTTGACACTTTTTTTATCAAATATATATGTTGATACCGTTATAACATAGGAGATGAAGCAAGACAGGAATATAGATTTTTTCTTCAATGAGTGTAAAATACAAAAGGCAATTAATACATATTTATAGACTTGGAGTTATATATTAAGTATGTAAGAAAATATGCACACTTATATGAATACAATAGGCAACACACTTATGTATAAGGTTTGAGTGTTCCTATAAGATTTTTAATTAGGTATACACACACATAATAAAAGCTTGTCAGTTAGGGGTGTCATAAGAAAAAATAAAAGCTTGTCAGTTCAATGTAGTATATATTTGTGTTAATGTTATAGATTGTAGTACAACTCATCACATAGGCGAGACATTTGAAGTTTCAAAAACTAAGTATAAAAATATTTGAATATTATTATTAAAGTTCACCAAATAAATTATGAAAGTTTTCCAAATATTCAAAATTATTATGAAAGTTCACCAAATGAATTATGAAAGCTCGTCAAATGAATATTTGAAGAAGATTATTATAAAAGCTTTTCAATTAATATTTTACGATTATTATCTCGTTAAATGAATTATTAAAGTTCGTCAAATGAATTATGAAAGTTTTCCAAATGAATCATGAAAGCTTGCCAAATGAATATTTTAATATTATTATGAAATCTCACCAAATGAATATTTTTATATTATTATAAAAGCTTTTCAAATGAATTATGCAAAACTTACCAAATAAATATTTGAAGATTATTATGAAAATTACCAAATAATGAAAGTGTTAGAAAATTATATAATGTAAATTAATTTTATAATGTGACTTATATGTAAAATAGATTTTTGACTTTGGACTTAAATGTGATTCAATAAAATAAATGACCCCTTGATTAATATGAGAGGTCATAAGAAACCTGGAAAGGTTAAAAGACCATAAGAGATTAACAAGTCCTCTAATAAAATCTAGAAGAAAATGACAAATGTCATTTTTGTGGGAAATTTTGACATTTCCAAAAGGACTGCTCTAAATGTAAAGCTTGGTTCGAAAAGAAAGGTGAGCATAATATTTATGTATGTTTTGAATCAAAACTAATTGAAGTTCCACATAATACTTTGTGGATTGATTTTGGATCAACTACTCATGTTTCTAATATGATGCATGGATTCCTTTCAACCTAGATCATAAACCCAAATGAGAAGTTTTTGTTCATGGGGAATAGAGTGAAGATTCTAGTGGAAGCTGTTAGGATTTATCTTTTAATCCTTGACACTAGATTTCATTTAAACTTGTTTGATATTTTTTATGTACCTAGTATTTCTAGGAGTTTAGTTTCTTTGTCTAAACTACATGATGCTAGATACTCTTTTAAGTTTGGGAATAATTGTTTCAGTTTGTATAAGCGTACTTGTATGATTGGATCTGGCACACTTTGTGATGATTTATATAAATTGAATCTTGATAATTTATATAAGTTGAAACTCTTATGACCTCATATCATAGTGTCGGGACTAAACATAGTTTAGTGAATGAATGTTTTGGTTACTTGTGGTATAAGCGTTTGGGACACATTTCCAAAGAAAGGATGCAAAAATTAGTAAAGAATGAAATACTTTTGATAGTTGTCGTTTCGCTGTCAAATTACGATGATCCTAGCGTAGACTTGTCTAATGCTAGAAAGGTGATAGTATAAAAGTGGTCAGATGACCCCAAGTCATCTCCCAACAAATCCAATAGTGATTCCAATGAACAAAATTCAAAACCTATCTACAAGTAATGAAAATTAGCAATAATAGTAAAGCAAAAGGGGTGGTGATCGTTAAGTAGGAAAATATAAAAGAGATTAAAATAGCAAATAAAAAGCGGTTGATTCCCGAGTTCTTCCACCATTGAATTCTTCACAGGTTCTCTAAAGATTATTCATTTCTCAATCCTCCAACAAAGCTAAACCAAATTGAACATGTGCCAATCTAATTCAACTGGAGCTCACCAGTAAAGCATGCATCTACTGGTTTAATCAATACCCACTTTGTTCCATGCGTATACTCCATGGGAATGCTTATCTCATCTCTCTTGAATAATGCACACAAGAAATTAATTAGAACAATGTGAACTAACTAAGAAACCAAAGTTTAAGATAAGGAAGACTTTCAATCATGCATTCAAGTACAACCTCTCACAAAAACTAGTTTTCTAAATAAAAACAACTGCTTGAAAAATGAAACTTTTATTGACCAAAACTTCAGAACTCAATGGGGAATTACAAAGGAAACAACCAAAAAGATTTAGCTTTTCATACGGAGGCAAAACAAAAGAATTACAAAGAAGAAAAGAAACTAAGAAAACCATATGAAGCTCCCCCTCTTCTCCTTTATGCTTGTGTCCTTTTCTGTTCTAAGGATCTTGGGAAAATATTGAGTTTAGATTTTGTTAACCGTTTCCAACTTTCCAGAATTCTTGTATTTTGCAAAAGATTTGCTTCCAATTCGATATTGTAGATTTTATTCTCTTTTTCTTCTCCTCATATTTTTTTTTTCTGTTTTGATTCAAGAAGCAACTTGGATTTTTGCATATTTAACCCATTCACAAAGGTTGACACTTCCTTCAGACCATTTACTCTAAAAACACAAAATTAACAAAAATAATAGTTAATGCCAAAATAAACCCAATTATATGAATAAGAATTAAAATAATGAATTTATTTATTATTATAGTCCAATAATCCATGATTAAAGCTATTGAGTGTGAATAAATATATGCTCATCGAATTTAGGTTTTACTAATTTGAATGTATGTGTGGATTGTATTAAAGGCAAACAAACAAAACACACAAAGAAAGGAGCCATAAGAAGCACTCAACTTCTTGAAATTGTACAACGGATATATGTGGACCTTTTTACATAAATTCCTTCAATAAAAAGGTATTTTATCACCTTTATTGATGATTTTTCACGCTATGGTTATGTCTTTCTACTGCATGAGAAATCTCAAGCAATGAATGCCTTGGAAATGTATATAAATGAAGTGGAAAGACAATTAAACGGAAAAGTGAAAATTGTTAGGTCAGTGATAAGTGTCAAATTTTAGTAATATTTCATATTAAAATATAGGCACTTATGAGTATTAATTGCTAAAATAAATATAAAATAATCCCTAATTTATGAATTTATACCATTTTACATATTTTTGTGATTTTAATTTGAATAAGAACATTTTATTCCCAAATTTGTGTTAATTTGAGGTTTCTAGGGAAGAATGAAGATAATTTCGCAAAAGAAAAATATACAAAGCTAAAAAGAGAAAGTTGGAATACATCAACACTCACCAAAGCTACCCCAAACGCGCAAAAGCCCATCTTGCCACCGGTGGATCTCGCTCAAGCGAGCTATATCTTGCTTTAGCGAGATAGCGCTATAGACATTAGGCCTTTTTACGTTTTACTTGCCCAAACGAGCCCATCAGAGCCAAGCGAGAAGTGATATCTAAGAAGGTGTTAGAAGATGTGTAGCTAATTATACCCTTTGAGATTGGGAGTAATTTGTTCAAACTCTTATTTATTGAGGTGATATCTAAGCATAATATTATGTTCTTTATTGATTATTGATATTATATTTTTGCTTCTAATTCTTGATCTAGAATCTTAAATTTAACTGGAAATTATTTTTATGGTTTTGAACTAAACAATAATACTTAACATATTTGAGTGCTGGGAATTTACTTGAAATGTTAATTGTTATCAACGTCTGATCTTGATTCTAAGTTGTTTTTATAAATATGCGAGGAATCAATATTTATGAAGCATCTTGATAATTTTATATGTGAGAAATTGATATAAATAATTTTTATATGGGCATCAATATCAATAACAGGACACCATATATTATCATGATTAATCAGAATATAAAAGAGCGAGAACGATGGAACCCGATCCCTATTTTTCCAATGGAAGCAACAACATTTTGCCTTGTTTTCTTGTCATCACAACAAATTCCAACAAACTTTTATTATTCTATTTTATATTTATCGAATCTTTTACTTGAATATTCAGTTGTTCCTTGTGGGTTCGATATCCGTCATTAGGGACACATTATTACTTCTGAAAATGCGGTGCACTTGCCGTTAAAAGTCATCAGTCGGATAGAGGTGGTGAATATTATGGAAAGTATGATGAAAGTGGACAACACCATGGTCAATTTGCTAAGTTCCTTGAGAAACGGGGTATTTGTGCTCAATTCACACAACTGGGTACACCACAACAAAATGGTGTGTCAAAAAGGCATAATCGAACCTTAATGTTAAGTAATTCATCTTTGCATGTATCACTGTGGATGTATGCTTTAAAAACTACCATATATTTGTTGAACAAAATTTATAGTTAGGCAATTCAAAAGACACCTTTTGAATTGTGGATAGGTAGGAAACCCAGTTTGAGACACCTGTATGTTTGGAGTTGTCAAACAGAAATTAAAATATACAATCCGCAAGAAAAGAAACTTGATGCAAAAACAATCAGTGGATATTTCATTGGTTATCCAACAAAGTCAAAAGGATATATGTTTTATTGTCCTACCCATAGAATAAGAATTGTTAAAACTGGAAATGCTTGGTTCATTGAGAATGGTGAAACTAATGGGAGTGAAGCTTCACGAAATGTGAAGATTAAGGAAGTTAGAGTACAAGTTCCTTTAACTAATACCTCTACTTCAAGAATTATTGTTCCTCATGTTGTTGAACCACACAACGATGAAGAAGAAGAACAAATTAATGATCCCCAAATTAACAGTGAACATATAGTAGAACAACCATAAGAAATAGTATTAAGAAGACAGAGAAAGGAAATCTACTATTTCGAATGATTATATGGTTTATCTACAAGAGTCAGAAAATGACTTAGGCATTGGTAATGATCCAGTTTCATTTTTAGAAGTCATTAATGGTGATAATTAAGATAAGTGGTTAGATTCCATGAAAGATGAACTTAAATCAATGGCACATAATGATGTATGGGACCTTATGGAAGGATGCAAAAGAGTTGGTGTAAATGGGTCACTAAGATTAAATGTGACTCTTAAGGAAATATCGAATGTTACAAGGCTTGAATCTTATGGCAACATCGAACGTTACTCAAAAGGATGGCATTTACTATAAGGAAACATTTTCAAATGTTTCTAAGAAAGATTCATTCAGAATTATCATAGCATTAATAGCTCATTATGATCTTGAGTTGCATCAGATAGATGTTAAAACCGCCTTTTGGAATGGGAATTTAGAAGAGTATGTTTATATGGATCAACCAGTGGGGTTCATTGAAGAAGGAAAAGAACACATGGTGTGTAAACTTAATAAATCAATATATGGACTTAAACAACAAGCTTTCAGGAAATGGTATCTTAAGTTCAATGATATTATTATGTCCTTTGGATTTAAGGAAAATATTGTTGATCGATGTATATATCTAAAGGTTAGTGGGAGCAAGTTTATATTTTTGATTATGTATGTTAATGATATCTTGCTTGCAACTAATGATCTTGGTATATTAAGTGAGACTTAGAAGTTTCTCTCTAACAACTTTGAAATGAAATATATGAGTGAAGCATACTACATGATAGGAATAGAAATATTCCATGAAAGATCACAAGGATTGTTAGGTCTGTCTCAGAAAACATATATTAATAAAGTTTTAGAGAGATTCAAAATGGATAAATGTTCAACATCTTTTGTTCCAATACAAAAAGTAGACAAATTTTATCTCATGCAATGTCGAAAGAATGATTTGGAACAAAAACAAATGGAGAATATCCCTTATGCATCTATTGTTGGGGGTTTGATGTATGCCCAAACATGTACAAGGCCAGATATTAGTTTTGCAGTAGGTATGCTTAGTAGATACCAAAGTAATCCTGGATTGGATCATTGGAAAGCTACAAAGAAAGTCTTAAGATATTTACAAGGGACAAAGGATCACATGCTTACTTATAGGAGATCTTATCATCTTGAGGTGATTGGATAAACAAATTCAGATTTTGCTGGTTGTATGAATACAAGAAAGTCTACATTTGGTTATGTGTATCTTTTAGTCAGAGGAGTGATTTCATGGAAAAGTGTGAAGCAGTCAGTCATTGTTGGATCCACCAAGGAGGATGAATTTGTGGCATGCTTTGAGGCCACAGTTCAAGCTAATTGGTTGCGGAATTTTATTTTAGGACTTGGAGTAGTTGATAGTATTGCCAAGCCGCTGAGAATTTATTGTGATAATTTTGCTCCTGTTTTCTTACCTAAGAACAACAAGTATTCCAAAGGTGTTAAGCATGTGGAATTGAAATACTTTGTCGTGAAGGAAGAAGTTCAGAAACATAAAGTGTAAATAGAACATATTAGCATTTATCTTATGATTGTTGACCCTTTAACAAAGGGTTATCGCCCAAAACATTTACTGCACATGTTGAGAATATGGGTATTATGTCTACTAGTGTATGTTGAATGTTGTTATTAATGGTTATTTGACACTCTAAGCTCGTTGATGTTATATTTCAAAAATCTATGTTTTCCACTTTATATATATGCATGCAAATTATGATGTGGAAAACAAATTGTATTAATTTTTATAAAAATTACAATATGTTTGAACCCATCATGGACTTCTCATTGTAAAGTCATATTAAAGATAAAAGATGATATAGTAGTACATGGAATGAGATGTGTTGATTAAATGACATATACCCGCCATGACTCTTATTACTTTTGTATCATTACTTTTGATTTATGATATAACTTATTTATGTAAGGCTTTTAATGCACATTATGATTTATGAAATTATTAAATCACGAAGTATTATAATTCCACATGAGTCAAGTGGGAGAATGTTAGAAAATTATATAATGTAAATTAATTTTATAATGTGACTCGTGTTTTGGGCCTTGGGCCTAAATGTAATTTAATAAAATAAATAGTCCATTGGTTAATGTGAGGATACATAGTCCATTGATTATGATACCTGATACAAACTAATCTGATGGAGATTGGAAAACATTAAGAATATGGGGTTCTGTATCTGCAAAGAAAGTTGTCTCACTATTGGCCATCAAGAAAGGGTGTGACAAGAAAAGAATTGCCAAGAGATAGATTGAGAAAAGAGAATTGAAGAAATTGCTCACATAGGGATTCTCATGGATAAAGGTAGGTGTCTATCTCTATTATAATTGAATGTATGGAATGTGAGAATCATAATTTGTAAGATTTTTAGGTAATGCAAATATTTTTTTACAGAAAGCTCTACAGAAGAACTATGAAATCTCGCCAAATCATCCATAGTCAAAACTCGCTAGAACAATATTTTAAGATTATGATGAAAACTTTCCGAAAGAATATTGTAATAAAGCTCATCACATAGATGAAATATTTGAATTTTTCGACCATATGTGAGAACAAGAATTAAGGTCCTTACAAAAAAATTTCAGATCTGAAAGAAGAGACTAATATCGAGGGTCACTTTTATTTAGCCTGGGCTAAAAGAGTATGAGGCTGAGAGACTATGTATTGTTAGAAGCTTGTAGTCATTTACGCCCCTACCCTTCCTCTCTTCCTTTCCAAGACACTCATATCTATAAATAGGGTGTCTCCCCTATTGTAAATCATATTAAATTTTGAAGTAAAGAAACTCTGTTTGAGTGAGTCTAGAGTGTTCCTATATTTTCTCTTAGTCTTTTCTTGGCAGGGATAGCTACAAGTGGCGACTCCATCCTCACTCATCTTAGAGACTCCTCCCCCAAGTGGCGTGATTCCTCTTCATCCTTCTCCACTCCCTAAGCTTCCTCTACTCCATACTCTTTACTCTTCATTTCCGCCATTGCTCTTCATTTCTTTTGTTCTTTTATCTTTTTATTGTTCCGCAATTTATCTTCCTTTCCAATTCGGTTTCTTCCTTTCTTTGTCTTGATTTATATCCCACAATCATCATCGTCATATTATTAATTGTATTCTTTTTCTCTTTTGAAGAAAACCTTCACATTTACTTAACCACTTGGTTAAGTTCGTGTCCATTGGCAATTTTCACTGAGTTTCACCTATCTTATTAATCAAAAATCATAATCCAAGTAAAAACATATAAAATGTGCAATTCTAAATCATCTCACATCATGTGGTTTTCAGAGCATGGTTTAATTGTGCTTAAATTTTTCTGAGTTGATTTTTGCTTTACAATTTCAGCACCTTTCAATTATGTCTTTATTTTTTCATAACTTTAAATTCCTTGTCATTTCAGTTCAGCCATTAAATTTCTTGTCATTTCAATTCAGTCTTTAAATTCCTTGTCATTTATAATTCCACATTTATATTCATTAAGCAATTTAAATTCCGCTTTTGAATTCCTTGTCATTACTTTTTGCTTGAGTCATAATGTTTTTAGTGGTCTAGGAGTCTTTTCCATTCGGCTTATTTTGATTTTTAATTGTGAAGAATTAAAAACAAATTAGAAGTTGTTTGAGTAATGGTTGATCTGATTCCAAACATAGAATGCAAGTGTTCATATAAATTGAATCCCAAAACAATATCATTTTCGAAAATTGAAAAGTAAATTAAAAACGTGCATGAAAAAGAATATTGAAATTTTGAATCCTTAAAAACAAAGAAACAAAAAAAATTAAGTGCATTCAAATTTCAAAATTCAAATTGCTAAAGAGGATTCTATTTGTGTGGCACATTGTTTTCATAACTGTGGAATTTTATCCTTCTTGCTTTGACAATTTCTAAAAACATAAAATTCATGGTTAAAGTCTAAGTAAGTTTCTTTGAGTCTTAAAAGTTCTTTTATTGTTTGTCTTGTTTAAAGTTTTGTCTTCATCTTGATTCAACCTTGGTTTAGCTTCCTTTCTTTAAATTATTTCTTGTTTGTCTTCAAAATTCTTTGAGATCTGTGTGAATCCTTTTTGAGTGAGTGATAACAGTTTTCTCCTCTTTCACTTGAAGTTTTCTCGCAAGTGTGGACTCATGGAAATTTGGAACCTTTCTTATTTGAATGAACTTAACCCTCATTTATCTTTTTTGTCAAAAGCTGAGTGATACACGTGAGTGAGTGAATTAATTGTTGTTTTAAAATAATTGTTGATACACCTTATGGTAGAGTTTGAGGAAACCAAAAGGAGTTTGGTTCAAAGAGAAGAAGATATGCGCCAAATGATGGAGAGACTCCAAATACTAGAAGAATCCCAAGAAAGGAAAACCCGACAAGAAGATGGGAGCCTAGAAGAGCCACAAGATATCAAAGGAATTATGGAAGTCAAGAGGAAGATGATGATGAAGAATGGAGAGGGCACAATTATGAAGATAGGCGCTACCATCATCAACAACACAAGAAGAAATTCCTTTTGTAAAGTTACCTAGTTTTAATGGGGATAATGACCTAAATTTGTACCTAGGATGGGAAGCTAAGGTAGAAAAATCTTTAATGTATATGATGTAGATGATGACCAACAAGTTAAGTTAGCTTCCCTAGAGTTTGAGGATTATGCCATGCAACAGTGGCATTAACTTGTAATGGACATTGGGCTAAACAAGAGGTTAATCATGGTCTCTTGGAATTATTTAAAGGTTTGTATGCGTGCGCGATTTATTCCTTCTAATTATAGGAAGGAACTCTTGTTGAAGCTCCAACGACTTCATCAAGGATCTAGGACGGTGGATGAATATTTTAAAGATTTAGAAGTTACTTTGACTAAAATTAATATGCATGAAAGTAAAGAGTCAAAGATAGCTAAATTTGTGAGTGGATTAAGGCGAGAAATTTAAAATGTTGTAGAATTGTATGAGTATATATTTTTATAAAAATTGGTTCACAAAGCCATCAAGGTTGAATCACAAATTTTAAAGAAAAAACTTCTTTAAAAATACTCATTATGATGACTTTTACAAATCTTCTTGGAAGGACAAAATAAAATTCAAAATCAAGATTGTCCTTCCAATTTCTCTAGAGAATCCACCTCACAACATCAACATTCTAAAGACAACCTTTCTCCATCTAGACCTAAATCGTCAACCAAAACCTCAAATAAAAAAATGTTTTAAATGTTTAGGTTTTGGAAACATAGCTGCAAATTTCCTTAATAAACAAACCATGATGGTAAAAGGGGGGATAGTAGTAAGTGACCATAGTGATCAATCTTCTAGATCTAACTCCTTTACCCCTTCAAAACCCCTAGTGAAGATGAATGTGAGATACATTGTGAAAGTGACTTATTGGTGGTAAGGCGAATGTTGGGAACAATTTAAAAACCTTTTGATGAAATCCAAAGAGAAAATATTTTTCACATCTGCTGCCTTATCAATAACAAGTTATGTTCCACGATCATAGATGGGGGTAGTTATGCAAATGTGGCAAGTACAAGAGTAGTGGAGAAACTTGGATTACCCACTATCTCTCCCTATAAATTACAATGGCTTAGTGAAGAGGGTGAAATAATGGTTAATAAACAAGTCCTCCTAACATTTTCCATTGAAAAATATAAAGATGAAATTTTGTGTGAAGTTGTGCCAATGGAAGCCACATATGTGCTTTTAGGAAGACCTTGGCAATATGATAGAAAGATTTTACATGATGGTCATACCAACAAAATTTCTTTCAACTTCCAAGGACATAAGATTATCTTATAACCTCTATCTCCAAAAGAAGTCAATGAGGATCAAATAAAAATGCAAACAAAAATAGAAAATGAAAAAGGTGAGGAAATAACAAAATCAAATGGGTCTCATCATCTCACTACACGTGGTAAAAATGGTAATGTTGGTTCGTCCGAAAAATAAAAAATGTTTATCCTAGATATTCTCCTTCCTTATCTTTTTCATCCACTAATAGTTTTAAATACTTGAAATATTTGTGAGAAAAATGTGGGAATGATTTTCAAAATCCTCCTAAAGGTTTACACATTATATGAGGCATTACACATCAAATTCACTTTCTCCCGAAACATTATCTACAAACACAACATGTATATAAAACTAATACACAAGAACTTCGAAATCTTAACGCACATAAGTTTTATTCACTTCACACCTTTAAAAACCTTCATATCTTTTATGTGAACAAACTAACTATGTTGTCTACAGGAGTTCTAAATTCAATGACGAATTATTTCCAACCTAGAAGGCCTGATATGACCCAACTTTACAAGAAGATGACCACGAGCCCAAATGACTATTCAAGGCTAGGTAAAACATCTCAGGCAGAGACACAGGGGCCACCATCCATCACGATTTGAACTTGATTGTCTGACGAAAGTAATGGGTCTTAGATGGCTTCAACAAACAGATTTACCAGAGATGTACCCTTGGTTCCACCTTTGGTTTCTTTAGGGTTAACTCCTCCATTGGAAGAGATGTTACAAGCATCAAAGGCACATTCTTCCACTACAACAAATAAGTTTTTGTGACAAAAGATTAGTGATAAATATAAAATTTGTCACTATTTATATATTATTTGTGACTATCTTTTTTCTTGACACTAATATTATTTATAATAGAGACAAAACTAAAAAAATATCACAATAAGTATATTAAAAAATTAAGAACACATATCATAAATAATTACTAAAAAAATAATATAATAAAATTAATTTTCTTAAAATAAAAATATAGTTAATATAAAAGTTATTAAATATTTATAAATTAACAATTAGTTTGTTAAAATATGTCATAAATTTATTTTATATATTTAATAAAAAAAATACAATTAGATATATTTATATTAGTAGTCAAAAATATTAAATTTATGTTATTTTAGATTTAAATTTGTGATTTTTTTATAATTAATATTATTTTCATTTTGTGATAATGCAATTAACACTGATAATTATTTGTACATTATTTGTGAATATTTTTTAACTTATCACAAAAAGTTAAAATATAAATTGTTCTATTTAAGTTTGAATTCATAGACTCTTTAACACTCCCATTATACCACTTTAGAATTATTATGAAATTTATATATATATATATATATATATAAAAGTTACAAAAAATTATTAAATTTATATTATTTTATATTTGAATTTATGATCTTTCTTTTTATAAGTAAACATTATTTTTATTTTGTGATAATGTAATTGATAATGATATATATATAAAATTTGTCACTATTTATATATTATCTGTGAGTGTATTTTAATTTGTCACTATTTGTATATTGGTTGTGACTATTTTTAATTTGTCACAATTTTTTTTGTTAAAAATGACAAAATATGCATGTCACAAATAATTATTCATTAATATAAAATATTATAATGATAAAAAAAATTCTTTAGATAAAAATATAATTAATATTTTTTTTAATTCTTATAAATAATAAGGATCATATAATATAAAATATTATATAATATTAATTATTATTATTCTTATTATTATTATAATATCACTGGTAATTGTTAAGGAAAAATATTTTTTTTTCTACATCAAATTTGAAAATATCTTATTGAAGAAACAACTTTACTTTCCATTGTGCACTTTATAATTACAATACTTATATTTGGTACTTTTATTCATATATTTATACTTTTATATATTTATACTTTTGATTATAATATTAGTAAATAATATATTCACTTCAAATTTAAATTCAACATATAAAATTTAAATCATCTAAATTATCCACTGTCTATAATATAGTCTCTTATCCAATTATGATCAAGTGCTCATATATGATCCTTTAAGACTTTAAAAAAAAAATATTGTTGTACTTTTTGCTGACAATGTCTTAACTTTCCTTCTTGGCTATTAGTAAATGCAAATTCATAAAGTCAATAACTCTTTATTCATATAAAGATTTTGTTCCATCAATAATTTGCATCCAACTTTTACATATCTATTAAAAAAATTTATTATATTAACAATTTGAGAAAGTGGACAATTAAATATGCTGAAAACATATAATAAAAATTATAGAATAATTAAAAATTAAAAATTTCATCTTTAGAGGAAAATATTATTTTTTTATCGGATGAAAAAAAATCTGTATGACAGTGTTTTGATAAGTCTATAAAATTTTAAATAAATTTAACAAAAAAATGAATAATATTTGTTTGGCTTTATTTTACTAACTCTTTTTTATTCAAATACATATTATTTTGTTTTCCTTATACGTACGGTTACATAACAGATGTAATTTTTTTTTACTTTTTTTTCATTTTTAATTATACAATTTTATTTTTATTTAATGAAAATAGTTATATTATTTATAATTGTATAATTTCGCAATCTAAAAATAACTATTTAACTCCTCAATTTAAAAACAATAATATAACTCCTCAACTTTTAGTATTATTAGACACATTTTAGTATTTGACAATACTTGTTTATTTTTATTTTTTAATATTACAGTGAGTGTGTGTCTATATTTTTAAATATTTTTCATTAAAAAATACAGATATAAAAATTAGAATACACAAACATACCAAATAGTAAAATATGCATATACATATAGTAAAATTAGACAATGTCAAACGTATGTGTTTCCGTTAATAATAATAATTATTTAATTATTGAAATTAAAGATTAAAGAAATAACAAATAACATAATATTTACTATTCTAATAATATTTTTTATACAGTATTTTGAGGTTCATTTGTTAGGAGAAACCTATTAAAGAGAAATAAAGAAATTATTTATTTTAAAAACAAATTGTATTTCTAAAATAATTAATTATAAATATATAAATTTTAAGATAATTACTTTCTGTATAAATAATCATATAAACATAATATATAAATATAGTTATTAATGAAAGAGATGTACAAAACTATTTATAATAGGGGTACGTTCTTCATATTTTTAATATTTATAAATATAATAATCAATAATATTTATATATATATATATATATTAATTATAAATTATTAATTTTTTAATTCTCATTTGTTAACTCATTTAACTTTGATCCAAATATAAAATGAAAAATGAAATCTCAAACAACTAAATCAAACAAAATACTTTTATTCATTTCAGAATCATGACTATCTGAAAAGTCATTTAACAAAAAATTATTAAAAGAAAGTACTTAAAAACATATGTTAAATAAATTGTGACTAACATGTATTTTGATGTGACCCAAATCATTTGCACATCTTGAACACATTCCACATCTGCAAGACAAATACAACATCAATATATAAGTTATGTACATCAGGTACAAACAAAATTACTAATTTGTCAAAGTAAGACTCATCAACAGGTCGAAACTTAAAGAGATGAATATACAATGAAATCAACCTTTCACATTCATTTTTCCATAATCAACAATAAAGAGAAGCCCTCACCATATTCCTTTGCTCAAGTCATAAACATTTAGAGTAACCATGTGACCCTCATGCAGCCAAATATCAAATTTTAGATGTTAGGGAGAAACAGAAAATTATGAAAACAGACACATAAAAAACACATACTAATGGTAAATTGCTGATAAAAAAAACATACTAATGGTAAAGTTCATATATTGTAGAAAACAACTAACCTTGTCATCTCTCTTTGTTTCTTTCAGTGGCATCGAAAATCACATGAGCGAATATACAATCATCAAAAGAAAAAAAAAGTCAAATATCATCAAAATAAGTAATCGGAGATCATCAAAAAAACATCAAATATCATCAAAATATTGGTGGGTGCTATAACAGATTTGAGAGAAGAAGTCATCGGAGATTCCTCTATTGGCCAATGAAATGAATGAATTGTCCTATTTTTTCTTTGTGTCTATATGGGAGATTTAAAAACAAAGAAACCACAAGGTGATAATAAAGTAAAACACTTTACATGAAAATGTGTCTCTCATCGCATTGGAATAATCTATCTAATACGAGGAAGATGATGCGGGACGATCTTTTAGATTAAAGTAAAGTTTTCTTTCTCTATACAAAACTTGGATTGATGCAGCTTGAATAATTTTTTAATATCCCAAACAATATATCATTTTCGTACAACAATGTCATCTGGTAGAAGTGATAGTGTTTCAATCCTTCCTTAGTTGTCATCATTCTAGAGGTTTTTGGTGAGTTTGACCAACTGAATCTTGTTATTGTATTCGAGAGAGACTATGTGTGCAAAAAGAAAATGATGACACAACAAATATCTTTAATTTTTTATTTAATACAGAAGAAAATCAGTTTAAAACAGAAAAGAAATCTCTCAACTCTCCTGTTAATGTGGTCCTAGCAACAAATATTAACAAATATCTTTAATTTTTAAAGTTAAGTGAGGACAAATAAAATAAAATTTTAAAATTAAGAAACTGTTTTATTAACTTCTAAAATTATAAAATTTTCAAATAACCAAAATAAATTAATAAAACAAAATATTAAGCAAGGATAAAGTAGGAAAATAATTTAGAGCAGTTAAAATGAGAAATCCCTTTGTATAGGTATAGATTATAAAATTATTTATTTTTCATTTTTAAAATTTATATTTTTTTATCTAATTCCATATCTATTAAAGAAATTTATTATATTAACAATTTGAAAAAGTGGACAATTAGATGTGTTGAAGTGCAAATGAAAATATATAATAAAAATTATAAAATAATTAAAAATTTCATTTTTAGAGAAAAATATTAATTTTTTATCTGATGAAAAAAATCTATATGACGGTTTGATAAGTCTATAAAATTTAAAATAAATTTTTTAAAAAATGAATAACAGTTTTTGGCTTTATTTTACTGACTTTTTTTTTTATTCAAATACATATTATTTTGTTTTCCTTATACGTAAGGTTAGATAACAGATGTAATTTTTTTTACTTTTTTCATTTTTCATTATATAATTTTATTTTTATTTAATGAAATTAGTTATATTATTTATAATTGTATAATTTCGCAATCTAAAAATGACTATTTAACTCCCCAACTTAAAAATAATAATATCACTCCTCAAATTTTATTATTATTATAAAATTATTTACTTTTCATTTCTAAAATTTATACTATTTTAATATAGTATCAATGCAAAGCTTTACATTTGTTCTGAAAATATATTATAAATATTTCGGTTTATTGTGCAATATTTATATATATTGTTAAATTTGAGGATGCATGCATATTTTAAAAAATAAAGTTTATCATTATCTTTAATATATTATAGTTTTTAGTTGTTTAGAGAAATATGTTATTAAAATCATAATGTATAATTATGATTATATTTATTAAGTTATTATTAACAACATAATATGATTATATATTATTATAAAAATGTATTTGATCAGTATATAAAGTTTGCTATCATACATAAAGCATAAATATAGAGAATAATAAAAGTTAGGTAGTCTGAACTCTTATATTAGAAAAATTATTTCACCAATAAAATCAAGTGAATAGTTAATGGAGGTTGAGTAGGAGTGTAAATAATTTGAGGGGAAACAAATGAGGTTTCAGAAAAGTCGAATTGTATTATGGAAAGAATGGTCATTCAATTGGGAGAAATAAAGATTCACAATTCTTTAATGCTTAAGTGAATAGGGAGTAAAGAAATTTAAGAGTGTAAGTATATGAGTATCAAATGAGAAGATTAAGTGAATATTTCCTAAATAATCAATATATATTTATGGACTTTCAGTATAAATTAAAATATTCAAAGATAATTTTGAATAAATTAATTTTTTTATAAATTAAAATATTAAAAGATAAATTTGAATAAATCAGTTATAACAAAATTATTTATTATGTATATATTAATATTTAAGTTGTTAACATTGTAGATAATTATATATATATATATATATATATATATATATATATATATCTCGAAAACAGTTAACCTATCTCTCAATATTTTAAAATCATCAGGTAGTATAAATAAAAAATTAATATTTAGACCACTAATAAAAAAAAACTGCGTTTCTTCTCTTTTAAAACAAGTTTATCAATTTATTAATTTTGTTTAAAAAAATATAGAATAAAACTTGTTATTAACATTGCAATATAGAATTATTTAATTATAATTATTATTTTTATTATGTACACCATAATATATTAAAATAATAAACAATAAAATAAAAACATAATCATATTTAATTTAAAATATAATCAACACCTATTTCTAAATAAAATAAATAAAAAAAACAAATATTATTTTATTAAAAAATATAAATATTATTTATTAGCATAGAACAACATAAATAGTTAAATTATATATCAAATTAAATGATAAAAAATGTTAACTGCAATTGTAACTAATTATGAAATCGTTCTTTTTAGCTATAAGAAAACTTTTATGCGCATTTATTTGGCAGTCTTCAAAATATATCAGTTTTCAGTTTTTTGGTGCAGGTGCTTATGAACCATAGCAAATTCGCATTTCACTTTGAAAGTCTTTTTCGTTTTCAAAATCAAAATACTCTGAACAGTAAGTCAACTCTTTTCTTTTGATTTTCTTATAGATTAGGGTTTTTACTATGAAATTTGGGATTTAAATCCATTTAAGGTTTAGGGGTGGCTCCTTTTGATTCTATTTAACAAATGCAGTAGCATTATACAGGTTTATGGGTTTCAAATGAAGTAGAGTTTTTCTATTTTCTGTTTCTTAATTTCAATTTCAACTTTTAGTCACTATTTATTGTTTCTATTTGTTTTATTTCTGTACAGGTTCTGCAGAGTAATTTGTTGTACCATCACATTGTTGCATACTGAGTTGTTGGTTGTTCTTTAATAATTTAAGGTGTGGAATTCAAGATACACTTTTTTACAGTTGGTAGTAATATTAAAGCTCTCTATTTGGGTTACAGGTAACAGATCTATAGTTTTTAATAATATTTTCTGCTATTTATTTTTTTTCTGAAGGATTTTATCATACATATTTATGAAGATAAAAAATTTGGAACGCTTGCTACTCCTATGTAATTATTGTTTATCTTGAAGTCTATATCTTTTAAGCTTTGTAAGACTTGATTGCATCATGTACGCAGTTACTGTATCTCTGTGTATTGAATTTATGAACCACTATGTGAACTGAATTTATGAACCACTATGTGAACTGAATTTATGAACCACTGTGATATATATTGTCAGTTAGAGGCTTTGTATTCTAACTAAATAATTATTTTACCCTTAACTACCTAACTAAATAATAACTAGTTTACCCTTAATGGCAACATGAGTGTTTAACCCTCTTATAAATCCCCTGTAGACGGCCCCAAAACCTCCCTCTCCTATTTTGCTGAAGACGAGAACACAAGCTGAAACCATTTGAATAGATACAGAATGAGTGAAACAAGCATAATACAACACCAATGCAGTAAAATGCATGATCGACTTCGCAAGACACTTCAAGGAGTTAATGGGTAAACAAGAAATGGTAACATGTAGACTTAATACTTCCCCATTTACCCAATTATATGAATAACAATAAAAACATATTGAGAAGTTTAAACATCCTAGAAAAACAACATAAACTACAGCAGCAAAAGCAAATAGGAAACAAAACTGCATAAAAAGCAAAGGGGCATAAAAAATTTCAACTTACATAATAATAATAATAATATTTGCACACCCTTGCTTCCAACCTTGTCTCCATGTGTTCTGCTCCTTGTTCAGCCACAACAACCACACTCAAATTGGTGCTTTGTATAAGCCGAAGAGTATGTGAAATGTGCAAAAAAAGTTCTTTTGACAGTGTATGGTTGTTACAAATAAATATCACAATTAATAGACATAACTTTTTTAAAATTTTAAATGAAAATATAAAATATTCATTACATTCAAATTGACAAAAACTAAAATATCCAACAATAAATTCAAACATGCATATATGAGATAGATTTAATTCTACTTCATAACATTTAAACTACACAAGTATTTGAAAAATAACAATAAATGGTCTTTAATATCTTCAAGAATTTTGATCCTGCAAAATAAATCACTAATATCAATAAAAAAATAATTAATAATATTTTAGAAATGTAAAATGTAATTATAGACATAGTAATGGAACAACTTAAATAATAACACAACTTAGTGAAGGAACATTTGAATTGTTAAATGATAAAGCTCCTAATAAAGTAGTCATTTGACGTTTCAGCTCCCTTTCAATCTCTTGTTTCATTTGGTCATGTTGAGTTTTCACAAAAAGTTTTTGATCCTCAATTAATAGACTTTGAGATTTCAATTCACTTTGAAGTTGAATGTTAGCCTCTTCTTGTTGTTGGATTATGCTAGTCAAATCATGCACTCCTCACTCTAAATCATTTGCTCTTTTTTGTGCATTCTCCACTTGACTTTGAACAAATTGTCTCTCTACATTTTCCTTTTGTCATTGATACACTTCCTATACCTTGTGAGCGATTTGGTTTTGTTCCTAGTACATATGCAAAATGTTTAACTAATGGCACATGTGCTTTTGAAATTTCTTCTCCATACACTTCACCCACATTTTTCAAATTTTCCTACACAATGTTAACACAAATTAAATAACATTGGCAACTCGCTTTGCATTAAATCATTACACTACTAGAGAAATAAAATTTAAATGATGTGAACTTTTTATTTACAATTGTGCTCTAATTCAAGTGTGCAACAATTAAGTTTCATATTAAGTAGCATAGTAATTTAAGTGTGCAACAATTAAGTTACATATTTCAACTTACAATTTCTATCCATGATTCAAATATCTATACTAAAATTGTAAAAGTTTTTTTTTTTATCAGCAAAGAATAAAATAAAATTAAAAGGGATACTTAAGGGGTATCCCAACCCATATACAAAACCGAGCTCCTCACAGGAGGGATCCATAGTCAACATTACAAACCATGATCCAGAAAAAACCAGCAGCAACCAATTGCTAAAGATATACAAGGCTACACCCATAAACACCCTATTATTAAAAGCTGCTAAAGAAAACCCTGCTGCTTGTAGGTTTGTCCTCTTCTCAAACCCAGACTCTCAAGAACTATATAGCTTCTATACTCCCTATAGTTGAAGCTATAGCATAAAACACATGTTTCTCCTCAGTAGAATTCTTTCTGCCCCATCCTTCGTACCAGAAAACCATCCTGCCCCATCCTCCCATGATTTCCTTTACTGCCAGGACACTTCAGAACCTCCACATGCTGTTCACGCTAAACTTCATAGTCAACCTAACTCCAGCATTGCTTGCACCCGTTTGAACCTCCTCCTAGCTGTTCTGCTTCACCTTTACGCACACCCCCCCCCAACAGGGGATTATTCGCACATAGCAGTAGCCAAACTGCTAGTCCTTCACAAAACCAATTGCTGGACCTGCTCACGTCAGAGTCCACTCTGCTGTGATTGAAACACTGTTATGGTCACTAGTCTACCATCCCACGTACCCTTATTTGATCCAACCTAGCTTGCTCACCACGTGCTCAACAAAATTACCCTTAGCAAAACCAGCACAGAACATACCAAAGGCTAATGATTGACCTCACAACCAAATCATCAGAATTTTGCACTTTATTCTTCTAACACTAACAGAATTAATTGAGCACAGTCCAGCCATCGAACAAACACCCTATCTAGCTATTTCCTGCACCAGCCCATCAATCTAGACGTTATTCCAGCTCACTAAAACATGCAGCTCCCATTCTACCTGTATTCCTTTAACATACCAAAAGGAGAACTTGGCCCTCATCACCATCACTAACGGCAATTCTGTAAGCAGATACCCGGATTAAGAATCCAATCTGAGAAGGCGAAGTCGAAAGGGAAGGCCCCATGTTTCAACCTTAGCCACGCTGCCAACTGGGCTAGGTGGACAATTTCATCAGCATCAACTACCCCTTGCTTAAAAACAATCAAGTTCCTTCGATCCCATATACTTCGTACAATAGCAACCCAAATTCCCTTCCAAATCTGATTCTGATTAACTGTGAAGTGTGGTAACTGAAAGCTCTCAAAGTGGACTAGAATGTCCTTATGCTGGACAAACAATATGCCTATCCATCTAAAACATAAAGACCAAACACTCTGAGCAAGGATGCAATCCAGGAAGATGTGTTGTGTCGATTCTTCAGACCCATTACAAAACACGCAGGACGAAGAGGTGACTACCAAACCTCTTCGAATGAGATTATCATAAGTTGGAAGGCGTCCAAGTAATATCCTCCATGCAGTTACCAGGGCTTTGGGCATCGCTTTTGCTTCCCATAGAAGAGAAAAGACTTCATTTGAAGAGCCTACATGCTGATGACATAAATTCAGATAAGCAGATTTCATTGAAAAATCACCATTCTGATCCCCACTCCAAACTAAAGTATCCTTGGCTTCTTTGCTCAAGGTCTTCCTTGTTATGAGATTAAGCAATTCTCCCTCCATAGCACTCTCCCAACTGAACCTAGCTCTTCTCCACCTTAACCACCAATTCCAATCTGAATCCTCCCAAGAACCTACCTCAGCCACCGTCTTTCCTTGGTCCAGAGAGACGGAAAAAAGCCTGGGAAACAAGGTTTTAAGCTTTTTGTTCTCCACCCAAGTGTCTTCCCAAAATCTAACTTTAACCCCGGACCCGACCTTCCAAGCTACATGTTTTTGAAACCATCCCTCCTTTTCTCCCTCCTCACACACCTTTGATAGATCTTTCCGCCACCAAGAAAGAGTCTTACTATTACTTATTGTACCAGGACTGTACTTTGATAGTAAAATGTCATTCCATTTCCCCTTTTCCTCACTCAGCATCCTCCATTTCCACTTTGCTAGCAAGGCACAGTTGAACATTCTAATATCCTTGATCCCCAAACACCCTTCCTCCTTTGGCTTACACACGTTTTCCCAGCTTACCCAAGAGATATGCCTTTGATCGTCACCCCCTGTCCACAAGAATATCCTCTGAATGCTAGAGATTTTGTGGCAGACTGCATGCAGGGCTTTAAAGAGAAAAAGATAAAACAGGGGTATAGAGGTTAGAACCGACTTAACCAGGCATACTCTACCAGCTAAGGATAGGCATTTCCCTTTCCAGGCACTAAGTCTGGTTTTAACCTTGTCAACAACTAGTTCCAAAAACTGCCTCCTCCTTGGATTGCCACCAACTTGCATCCCCAAGTATTTAAACGGGATCTGCATAACACCACAGTTAAGAGTTCTTGCATATTGCTCTAGGGAATTCCTTTCTACCTTGATACCTGCCAACTTTGATTTATGAAAGTTAACCTTGAGGCCTGAAGCTAGCTCGAAAACCCTGAGGATTGTTTTGATTGTAAAAATATTAGAGACAGACTCTTCACACATAAACAAAGTGTCATCAGCAAACTGTAACATGCAGCATTCAGTCTGCGCTC